>Ga0214544_1000990_pt1 | contig 56696 bp, 26 predicted proteins | sample CNSS3metaG_FD_160074 | JGI IMG/M metagenome (GOLD analysis project Ga0214544, IMG submission 160074) | Root nodule microbial communities from cowpea collected in UCLA plant growth center, Los Angeles, California, USA - CNSS3 | ecosystem: Host-associated > Plants > Roots > Nodule | place: USA... | reverse complement strand
TATATATATATATATATATATATATATATATATATATATATATATATATATATATATATATATATATATATATAACTTGTAATAAGGTATCATATCCTTATGAATTTATCTTCTTTGAATAAATCTTTTTTCTTTTCTGCACAGTGTTTCTTGAAATAATATTTTATTTATCCAAACATCATGAAACCACTTAAGGGTAGTTTTCTCAATTATGAAAATGAAGTCAATTAAATAATGATATGCATATGTGTGATTAATTACATATGTAATAATAATAATATATTATTAATGCATTTATCCATGATGATATACATATAATAAAGATAATAAAAGGTAAGAACATTATTAATATATGTGAATAATAATGTTTGTGTTTTGATTTAGTTAAGGAGGTAGGTAAGTGTGGTTAGGAAGGTAGAAAAGATGAGGAAAAGGGAAAGCATAATTGTTAGAAAAAGTGGAATGAAGAAAAGAAGAGGTTTTGTTTGTGATGATTGGAAAATGGAGTTAGATATTTGTAACCCACATGATGACATTTATTAGATGTCAGATTGAGAAGAATGTATGGTAGAGAATATGGAATGGCGTGTATTATCATACTTAATATTTGGTACAGAGGTGTACCGTGCAAACAATGTTCATTCCTCTCTTCCATCATCACCAACCATTCATCATCATGGTCCCATCATATCAAACATAGCCCCCCACATCTTCAAAATAACAATAACCTCTCTCTAACCATTCTTCTTTTTTTTCAATCCTATCTCCCCTTAACTTATTATGACATTAATTATCACATTTACTTTACAAACATAAATTCTAATTTAAACATGCAGTTCAAAATCAAAATAGTTTGGGTGAATATTTCAATCATATTAACTATTAACATTGCATGTGTTTTTACTTTTTCTTTTTCTTTTTTTTTTTTAAAGGAGGGAATTATGTTTGTCCATGAAACACTGTTTCCATTTTTCTATAAATATTTGAGAGATTTTGTTTTTTTTTTTCCTGCAAAATAATATATTTTTAATATTATTTTCTCTAATTTTATTTTTTTTATAAACCCTGGCCGACGAAATATATTACCGTTAAACTTTTACTGTATATATTTCAAATATGTAACATATTGAAATTAATAACATTGCACGTGTTTTTTTAAAGGAGAAAATTGAGCTTCTTTTTTTTAAAACATATTTTAGATCACTTATTTTGTATCCAAGATAGAATAACTAAAAAGAAGAGGACTTTTAATGTCTATTTTTATAAGAATAGATTTAAAAAATAACATTATCTTTCAAGTAACGTCAATTGTTTCCTAAGTTTGCTAAGGAAACTAAATACGTTGAGTTACGATCAATTACTACTCTCTTAAGTAATAAAAAACAAACTAATTATTTTAGTACTATTATACCTTAACTATAAATTATCTTTTTTATTATATTTATAAGATTCAAAGTAAACAATCTTCTTTTTAAAAAACAAACTAATTATTTTAGTACTAATGCAAAAGTTGTAATGCAATAAATAGCTTTTAATAGACAATTTGAACAACAAAACAATTATAATAACTAAATTGTGTATTTCAACCCTAAAACATTTATATAGCAAACTATTTAAAGTGTATGAAAAAGAAATCATAACTATGCTAAATATTAATATCATAACTTAGTCACATAAATATTATATTACAATAATGTAGTTTGAACACATATTTTAAAGATTCACTAAAACAAAGGATTCTGATTACGTTATATACCTCGATTATGACTTAATTGAAGCATTAAATGATGCGATGATATTTTTACAATTTTTATGTCTCGGTTCAACATATACCTAAAACAGAAAATACCTTTATACTTCGATTCTTAGAAAACTGGTGCCAAAAGGTCTTATATGCCTCGGTTTTGAAGACTCGAAGCCTAAAAGTATGCTAATATTTCAAAAAGGCCACTAGGGCAGTGATATTTAGTCTCGGGTGAAATTGAATCAGTGCCAGAAACTGTTTTCTGTCTAGGTTAAAAATTGAATCGAGACCAAAAATTGTTTTCTGCCTTGGGTAGAATTGAACCGATGCCAAAAATTGTTTTTTGCCTCAGTTAAAAATTGAACCGAGGCCAAAAGGTTCGTTAGGGCTCAAAAATTGCAAATCACTTTTTTTCTCCTTCTTCCTCGCGTGCATGCGTTCTCTCTATCAACCACCCACCTCTGCTACTGTTGTAGCGCTCTGGCCACTCGTGAGTACTCGACGTTTGGCTCATTCGCTTTACGGCTTGGCGAAGTGCAATTTGGGGCTCGCAAAGTGGGCAAGAGTTCGTTGTGTTGCAAGTGTGTGGCATATTGGTGTTGTGCGTGGATGGAGATCTGTTGTTGATGGTCGTGAACGTGTAGGTGGCGCAACGTGAAGAAACTTGTCGTTGCGGCAGAGGTGGTTTCGCTATTTGGGGGAGGAGACGCGATTTAGGGTTTGTGATTTTTGTTTGTGTTTATGCAAGTGTGGTGTTCACATTTTCGTGTATGAAGAACATGGAGGTTCTGTGGTGGTGGCATGATTCACAAATTGCTCTTACATTGAAGGAGAAGATTGTGGTGGCTGCGGATCTTTGGATGTGAGTTTCTGACATGGCGGTGACTGACAAAGCTGTTGTGGAACCATGGTGGCTGCCTAGGATTTCTAATGGTGAAGAAGCACATATGGCCTCAATTCTCAGCAAAACCGAGGCAAAACATGGAGTTTCTGCGTCGGTTGAGACTCGAGACAAAAAGCTAACCTTTTGTGGCATCATCGTAATATGCTTCGATTCTAGAACCGGGGCAAAATGACAAAAATAACCGCTGCCAAAAGTCCTTCCTGCATTAGTGGCGATTTCTCTCCTTTACATTTTCTTTTTATACAATGACCTTTATGAATGTTTGTAGAAGTTATGAAGACTATTTTGATGGTTTAAATATATCCTTGTAGGTGTTTTACGGTGGAGGCGTTTTCCTTTGATTGTATTGAAGTTTTTGTAGGAAAAAATTGGTCATTAAAGTAAGTACTCTATATCTCCATTGTAATAGAAACCATGTTGATTCTAAGTATTTCAAGCATGGAAGTCTATGAATGTTTCCGTTGAAATTTTTTTATTGGTTTAATTCTTTAATTTAAACATGTTCAATAAATTGGAATTTTGAAATTAATTTTTTAGGAGTGAATAATATTATATGGTGCTTAAAATTAGAATTTAGAATTTATAAATAGTGAAAAATATGGGGACAAGTCTTTTAGTGAGTGAATTAATCATGTAGTCATTACTTTGTTTAAAAAGATTGTGATTAAATTTAAAAAAAAAATGTAGTTTAGATTAACCGTAGATGTAAGATATATTGAATATGTTAAGGTGGTATTATTTGTTTTTGTTGTATTAATTTGATTTAAATTAAGTATAGCAAACTTTAGTTCACATTTGAGAATGCAAATGGTCAAATATTAATCATTTGTATTAATTTTAAACTGTTCGATTAGACAATTTGAGAATATCATTTGTCGTAATTTGTTAGAACGTACATGTTGTAACTCTAACCATTAATTTAATGAAATTCTATAGGTGAGGGCATGAGGGAGAAAGTAGGATGGTGGTGAAGGTGAAGACTTTGCAAGAAGAAATTCTAAAATGTTTTGAGAATCCTCTGTTTGTGTGTTTACAAATATAAAAAAATATAAGAAATTAATTTCTATATTGATTATAATTTGATTCGATATAGAAAGTTTTCTTATATACTAATTATAGTGAGTATCCGGTATACAGAATCTCCTCCAATATTACAAAAATGTCACCATATCACTTTTTATACAAGTTTTAGGTTTAATCGGTATAGAAGTGTTATTTTATTACCAATTTTCCATTTCCCCAACTTTCTGTATTGTTTATTACTCCAACCAATATAAAATGTCTTACAATATTTAAAATTATGCCACCACCTTAACTTTTATACAAAGTAGGTTATAACTGAAATAAAAAATTACTGTAAAAGTGATTTTTACACCAGTGAAAATATAGTTATAAAATTCAATCTCATCACTAATAATTATAGGTATATATTATTGTTAACTCAGATATAAAAAAAATGTCATGTTCTTTAATAATAAGTGGATTTTAACTTGCAAAACTTTATTTAATGTTGTAATTTGAAATTTATCCTTATATTAAATTTAAGAATAATTTCTAATTAACATAACTATCCTATATAAAATAAAAAGCATTAAATAAATTTAAGTATCATTATTACTAGATTTTAAATTAATTAACTTCTCTTATACTTAAGCATTGGGGTTAGATGAGAAATTTTGATTAGTTTTTTTTTTTTTCTTTCATGAAACAATATGAATTTGGCAGTAATTAATTAGTAATGTGGAGAAGTAAGGAAGCCGACATAAGCAGTCTCTATTCTTGTCATCCCCTAGAATCCTAAGGAATCCTAAGCAGTTTTGGTTACATCTTTAGCAATTAAATCTCTTAGTTGCAGTAAGTTGAATAGTACCACTACAATCTAAGTGATTGTTATTCCTAATTGGCAATGCTACAGGGACAACATATTTTCTCATTTATGAAGAAGGTACCGGTGGAAAGGTATTGTTGAGTGAATGAAGCCATACATGTTGATTGTACAAGATATTGACTTTCTCTGTCACGCAGATCACACAGAGAAAACAGAGTCTGAGGAACATGAACAAAATAGAAATCCAAGTAGCCCCTTATTAATATCGGTCCCCTCACACCAGGCACCCATGATGTTGAAACAAAGAAATGTGTGACAAACACAATTGTCCATATAAGAGAAAGAAGAACTTCCTTTTGCTGTGAATTGTTTCATCCCGCAGAAGCAAAATAACTGCTACATCAAACTGCATATGGAAACATTATGTAAAAGGAAATAAACGGCACTAAATGAAACAAAAACCAACCACAAAGGTAACATGAATCATCGATAACTCTGTGTTTAATAGGAAGAGATCCAAATCAGCGACATTATATGTCTACCTGCCAACTTCTCCCTTGCTCGAGCTATTTAGAGCTTTACACCAATTATTGGAGTCATCATATAAAATAATAAGAGTAAAAAAAAAAGAAAATCATCAAAACCAGAATTGTTGTGATGTGATTTGGTATAGAGGGAGGAATAAAGATGTGTGTCGGGGGAATAGGAATTATGTGAGACCAAGATAAAGATAACAATTAACAACACAAAATTCTTAGTGCTTTTTAGGTTGTGTTGTATTATATTATAAAAATATACAAGGAATTGGAATGGAAGAAAAAGGAAGGATTTAGATAGATTTGTTTATAAAACTCTTGAAAAGCTAGATTCCCGGAGTAGAAAAAGATTGACATGTACAATGATTAACGTAATACTCAGAGTGTTTGCATGCATTAAAAAATGGATTAAATTAAACCATTCGCTGTTCAATGATTTAGTTTATTATGTGCAGGTGTTTGCTTCTTTTAAACTAATAATTTCGTGCGTGAGGTTTACTTCAAATTTTAATTTACTCTCATCTTTTATGTAGTGGGGTATTTGAGTAGTTCGTTCTCATGGAGTCCAATTTCAAACCTCATGGCACAGGAAAACAAAAACATTATTAATGTATTCCAATGTCCTTTTTTATATATATTAACGTCGGTTTCATTAAAAAAAACAAGACATGTCCCATGAAAAACAATAATTTTTAGTTTTTTGTTGAATGGATTTTTTTAAGCTTACATTATTTACTGGACTTTTGATTTTATTTATTTATTTCAATTTTGGGCATTGAATTTTTGTAGTAAATGATATGGCTCTGAGAATATTTTGATGTGTAGTGTCATGTGTGTGTACCTTTCTTCTCAAAGCTATTGAGAGATAAGAGAGATAGAAAGAATATATTGGGGAATGAAAGTCTCCTATGATTCTGCTGGACCCTACCTTTTGACTCTTTCAATTCCAAACTAACATATATAATATACAACAAAGACATGTTCCATTCAAGTATTCAATTCAACATCCAACCAAACCAAATTATTATGTTTTGAATGAAGCAAATTTTGAAACTTTATTTTAACTAAAAATAAATTCATAAAGGTTCTGTATTTTAATTTAAGTTTAATCTGTGTAAAATCTAAAAGAAAAATTAATAATTAAATTTCAGAATCTTTTACCATAATTTTTTGTAATCAAAAACATGCCTCTCGTAGATCCAAACGCGCACATGTATCATGTATACGGTCTCCAACACACAGCTGTCCCCATTTCCGTCGCTACGTGATTTATATTAACTTTTCAATTGGGCCCACCCATGGCCCGTATCCAACCATAAACTTTGGAGATTATTTGTGGAAATATAATTTTTGAAAAAATAAATTGTAGTAGATAAACAGTTATTATTTGTGGTAACTTTCATTTTCAAAATAAATTGTAGGAATATTTATATTGTGCTCAGAACATGAATCAAATGTTTTGAAGAAAATTGATGAATTGAGGCAAACAAAACATTTACTTCCTAAAGCGCTTCTGCGTTCGCTCTTAGTATGTGCTTGTGGAATAGAAAAAAAAAAAATCTGAAAATAATTTACGATTCTGATATTGAGTTTGAAAGAGAAAAGTGGTGTGGTAGAGAGAGGAAAAGTTGAAAAAAAAGCAAAGAAAGTAAAATGGGAAGGTCCTTGTTGTTTTGGTGCTTGTGAGTTGCAAAAATGTTCACGTTTTCACGAAAGAGGAAAAACTGAGCTCAGCATCACCTTCACCAAAACTATGGTAATTCCCTTTCCTAAACTTACATGCTCATTCATTTCACTTCTCCTTTTTAATCCTTTTGCATATTTCTGGGAATATTTTCAATCTGTCTTTTCTTCCATTGTGGTTAGTGAAGCAAACTACTCAAACACGCCTATCTCATAACTCATCTATCATATAACGCAACCCAAATCTTACTTTTTTAACTTTTTTTTTTTCCTTTTCAATTAGAACAATGATATTATGACTTTCATCTTTTGACTTTCATCTTTTATTTTTGATGTGATTTAATTAGATCATTGATTAATATATCACTATCTTTTTCTTTGAAAGAATAGATGATCCATACTAAATCACATCACAGAGTAAATGATGGGAGTCAATAAATGGTACTCAAAATATAATTTTCCTTTCAATTAACTAAATCAGATAAATTAAACTAGAAAGAACTCTCAGAATTATCTCTCTAAGTGTAAGTACAATTTACTTACTGTTATTAGAAATTAATGTACTGCATAATAAGGTGGAGGAAAGCTATAAGAATCTACATCAAATTCCAAATTATAGGCTTTAATTCTACTAATTAAATTAGGTAAATTGAAAATTACGAAAACCATTTACTTCGTCACGTGACATATTTGAAGTTTCTGGAGCAGAGCAACGCGTTTTTCTCTTTGTGTTTCTAGGTAGCAACATGGATTCGACATATAAAAATAAAATTGTAATATATATTCACTCACCAATGAAATTAAGACAAGTGTTAGGATGTCTTCATAATATGTTTTTGTCCAATTTTTATTCGACAAAATTTATATCAAAGAAAAATTGTTGGATGTAATGTTATTTTGTATAGTTTTTATTCTTAAGATAAAGTTATTAGACTCTAGTGAATTCGAGTAATTTTTCAAAATGTATCTTTCTAAAAGAGGAAGAAAAAAAGTTGGATTGGTTTAACCTATACCAAATCTACTTACACGACTAAAGTAATCTATACTCCACTTCAATCCAAGAATTGGTTCAAAAACTTCAAGTCACCACAGAAAAAAAAAAAAAAACTATCTAAATTAATTCAAATCTTTGTCCATGTTTTTTATTTAGACAAAGTTTTCCTTTTGTATATAATAGCCAAAACCCATGCACTATCAAACCAAAACTATCTCTACAAAAAACAAGAAGAAGTAACTATTATTATATAACATTAGCTTCCACAAACATAAACGTGAAACATATATATATCCTTGAGACTTGCGTAGAGTTTTCTCATGAAATATATGTTAATGTATTGAAAAAAAAAATCAAATCTTAATAAAAGATATAATATGTTATTGTTTTATATTTCGAAATTGTTGATTCCGAGGTGATATTCACCAAAGTCCTAATATAAGTAATATAAAGAGATTTAAAAAATGAGAAAACTAAGGTAAATATGAAGAGTGAATATAAGTGTTGTTATTTTTTTAGATGTACGAAGATTTGGATAATTACGTATTGTTAACATTTGTCGATAAAATAAAAATGTATTGTTGGAGAGTTACTTTTACTTTTTGTTGTACTTTTACTTCAAAATTATTAAGTGATTCCTAATAAAAAATATGTACTAATTGGAATTTAATTCTATTCCTTTTTCTTGCATCTATGCGTTTTGAATAATAGCACAGATCCAAAGTCCAATAATGGATATTTCTTAAAATGAAAATAATTAAAATAATATATCAATTATCATGGTCGTACAAATAGTGAATATGCAAAGTCAAAGATCTTGATAATTGTAAAATTTTGTCCCTTAATATTATTTGGAACAAACCTATATAATTTGTGGCCTACTAGGCATGCTTTAGCATGCGCATGTCTTGCTTTCTCTCACTCACACGCAGAAAACTCCACACAAACTTAGTATGTACATGTGAACAAAATCTAATATTTTTTAAATAATTAGAAGCATCTAATAAAGCTGATTTAATGTAATTTAATTTTAGTTCTTTAAACTTTGTTATTTTATTACTAATTACATAATCTTCTTTCTTTTATCAATTCTCTCATAATTTATATAAAAAAAATATGCATATTTAACATCTTAAAAACATAATATCATTTAATTTTTTTTATTATTTATAAGTAAATGCATTAGTGGTAGAAATATGTTGGAAGAAAATTTGGAGATATTCATGTTCAACTAATAAGATGTCTTAACACACTTTTATCAACTATATTTGAAAGTTTGACAATTTAAAACGGGTCCATTTTTTAAAATACCTTTATTCATAAAAGTTCAAACATGAAATCGGTTACGGTAGGTAAATACAATTCTTCTCGAGCCAATAACTTGTAAACATCGATTTCATTTCAGCAAACAAATAATTTATTTTTTGTTCGTATTCCCTATAGAAAGATAAAACAGATTAGGAAAAGTAATTGATATGCTTATCTACATTTAAATATATTATCTTCACTTTTATATCTTTCTCATTAAATCACATGCTTGTAAAACGTTTAAAATTAAGTAGACATGACAGCACAGTTTAAAAAATAGTAATCCAATTTTATCTCAAACTTCTGAATGGATAAACGAATACAAAGAACGATTTGAACTCTAATTTATTAAGTGGTTTTCCTTCTATTCAGATAAAATGTGTCGTTTCTCGCTAATTAATTATTCTTATATTTAAAATTTTATTTTTCTTATAACTCAACCTTGTTATTTTTGTTGAATGTAAAATTTTTAAATAAAATTTTGGAAGGTTATATCAAAAAAAGTTTTACACGTAAATGATAGTTTGGTTAAGAAAAAAAAAAATTGAATGTTAATTGGAATGCGTGATCTGTAAGGGAGCATCGTAAGTTTCCTGAAGTGGCTAAGTGTCGGGGTAGAAAAAACAGTCTCCTCCAAAATATTTGTTCATAAGCCTTGAATGAGGGTCAAAGGCAACAATATTCCATGAACCTGTGATAAGTAGTGTCATGTCATTGGATGTAAATGTGCAACAAATGGACCTTTATCCCTTCTGTAACACAAAAGAAAATAAGAACACATAATAAAGTGTTCCCTTCTCTTACAAAATAAGAGAACAAAAGTAATGATTCCACCCACTCCCACTCCTAATCACAACACAACCTTTTTTTTCTCATAAGCTTCGATTTTCCCTAAGCTGTTCATCAGAAAGTAGATGAGTAGCTAGAATTTATGCCAGTGAGCAATGTTACACATGGTGGTAGAACAGTGAAGTAGATTCCTTTCATGGTTTGAAACTGGTAACTGTTGTATATAATTCCCAAAGCATTGACAGGCTCATTGAACACTGAACAAATTTAGTCTTACCCTAGGAGCATAGGTGCTACACAAGTTGTACATCTAACACCAATAGCCTCATTTAATAATTTATGAATACAGAGAGAAGAAGGAGAAAAGAAAGCATGAGAAAGACATGTCAAAGTCCACTTTTGTTGTGAGATGTTTGGAACTGAAGAAAAAAGGAAATGGGGTCCAAATTTTGAAACCCCATTGCAAGCGAATATATTGAAGGTGAAAGAGCACCACCCAGAGATTGTACCTTCTAGTGTCCACCTCTTACATACCCAACTCAACCACCCACTCTCCCATCAATCACACACAAACTTCATCCACTACCTCTTTGCTCCTCTACAGTACACTCATAACGCGTCCAAATTCTAACCCCAATATAGCATATACTCGTCCTTTCCTTCTTTTTCATAACTCCATATTTTTTTTCTTCATCACAAACTCCTCTATCTATATTAATAATCCTTCTTCAATTTGTCTCTTGTGAATTCATGAACAACACTGAAAAGGGTGAGTGAAACTTTAATTTCAGTAATGCTGTGGATCCAAAGTTAATATCTTGACGGATTTAGAAGACTGGTGTTTGTATAAATATCGATCTGAAAATCATAGTGAAAAGTCAAAGGGTCTACTGAGATGGGTTAAAAAGGCCAATTTTTTTTGTTAATTTTTTTGTTAAACAGAATGAGAAAGACAGTAATTGGTAAGAGAAAAGCATGATCATAAATTGTTACAGGTGATACGTGGAAGAAAGTTGTACGCTTTGAAGTTGACATATGGTATATGTATTTGTGCGTGTGCAAGAGAGAGAGAGAGAGAAGAGAGTAGCAGAATAGGTGGTAATGGCGGTGGTGGTGATGAATATGAATATGTATGGAGTGTGATGACTTGTAACCCTATCATGGCCCGTTGTTCGAAAGGAGAATAATAAATGCGAAGGGTCAGAGAGAAAACAGTACTTTTTTGGCAGAACAGAAAAGAGGGTCATGATGTGAGAGGTGAGAAAATGATTTTGTAATCGATTGCTTTATGATTGATGAGCATTCAAAAAGTATGCAGTTGACAGTGAGAGAGAAAAAGGTTACTGCTGAAAAGCCCTTTTGAAAAGTTTCTTTATTTTAACTTTTACTTTTACACTGACAAATCAAGAAAACTGTTGAGGGAAGAAAGAGAACCAGTATTAATTATGAGGTTATGATGACTATATCATCAACATTGCAGCGCATGCATACATATATAGCTTCTTCTTCTCCTTCCTCTTGACTGGATTAACATGTGCAGTACACTTTGTCCTCTGTTGATAAAAGGGAAAAGATAAATTGGTGCCACTCAACTTTCTCATTTGCTTTTCCCCTATGCAGACAACACCTACATATATATATATATATATATATATATATATATATATATATATATATATATATATATATATATATATATATATATATATATATATATATATATATATGCATCACTCATCAACTACTTTTCATCCACTCAAAACCTAATTAAATATAAATCTCATTCTTTACACACTTAATTCATTTTGAACTGTGTGCACATTAATCAGATGCACGTTAACACCAGAAATCATCAAGAAGTAACTTTCGCATACTTTGATTTTCAGATGTGAAAAGAGAATGTCTAAATGTTTTGGTTCATAGAAAGTTGAACAAAATTTCTTTCTTCTCTCATAAATTATGAGCTACTCCTGAACCTGAATATACTTTTAGTAACTTTTTGTCATCATAACATAACATGATTCCGACAAATACAAATGATGATTAATAGAAGTTAATTGTTTTTTTGGAGAGAAAAATGAAGATTAGGGAATGAAGATTAATGAATGAATGCATGGATGTGTTTAAAAGAGTGAGGTATCACATCATGGGTTCTTAAGGGCCCTGACAGTGTCTTTCACGAAAGTCGCTGACTCTGTTGTCTGCCCCGCATTTAAAGCGCGCTCTGTTTCCCTACTCTCCAACCCTTCTTTTTCTCTTTCTCCTTCTCTTTCTCTTTCCCTTCTCTTCCTTCGCACCCAAACAACCATCTTTCAAATCGCGTTTCTCATCTTCAAATCAAGCCTTAATAACAATCAATGTAAACGTGATTTTCTTAAAACCGGAAATGCTTTCTCTTACACCTCATTGCACTCAACGTCTTTCTTTCAAACTGGAATTCACTTTCAAAATTTGTATATATAAACCTCTTTAACATTTTTAAATTGAAAACAAATTTAAATTCAATTCATCCCTACAAAATTTATTACATATGACTGCCTCAATCAATGAGTAACGATAAGTTTTGACATTATATTAAGATTTGTGTAAGTTAATAATTAACTTCATTTATGTTTATATAAAAGAGATTTTTTCGGAGTATATACTTTTCTTCAATTTTACTTTTAAGTAAATAGTTTTTAAAACCAAAATAATTATCTTACTAATTCTAGTCATAACTAAAATAACTATATATAATAAAAAAATTACACACAAAATAAATAAATAAAAATATTTACGAATAAATTGTAATAATTATTCTTATTCACTTTTATAATAATAATAATAATTTTATTAATTTTTATTATCATAGAAAAGTAAATATACGTATATGTGTAATTGTCACTAGTTTTTATAATATAAATTAGTCTCATAATTGAGATGTGGAACAAAAAGAACACTCTATTTAACAATAAGTATACAAGAAGTCTGAAAGTTGTGTAAATATGTTAGTTAAACGTTAATGATCATAATTATTAAATTTTACTAAAAAAGTTATATGTATTTTTTTTTCACAACATTACTTCCATTTAATTAATCATTATTAAAAATAGGTAAGTGGTTCTGATGTTTCTTTAACAGTCACAAAAACTTGATTAATTCTTGTATAGTAATTAAGCTAGATGTCTTTCTTTTTCACTCTTTTTTTCATGTTCACAAGCAAGTAAAATTTATCTTTACATAGTTTAAAAAGGTTGGGTATCTTTATTAGGAGTCATTTTGTCCTCCAAACTATATTTTTCTCATATCATAGTGGATGCTAATTACTAATTTGTACTTCACTTTGTTAGTCATTATCTTCATAATTCATTTATTCCATCTTCAAACTTTTGGTATCATAGACACTTTTTTTCTATTCAAACTATATAGGGTGTGTTTAGATTGCAGTTAAAAAAAAATTAAGTTTGGTTGAATAAAATTGAAAATCTTATTTAACGGAAAAGTTTTATGATTTTTCTTTAAAAACAACTCATGTTTGGAGTTCAACAAAACAGAACAAAGATTTGTTAAACATCATATGTGACTTTCAACGCAAAATAAACTTAGGTTTGAGCTCCTAAACTAAAATCAAACACACACTTACACAAGAAAGTTACATTATTTTTTTATTTTCAATATTCCCAAATTGTTTGTATGATCTTAAACTAAACTCCGAAAATAATAAGAGTTTTTACATTTTTTGAAGCAAGTGTGAGTGATAATTATAATGAAAAAGAAGAAGAATAAGAAGGTAGATAACACATGGGGTGGTCTATTTGATAGATGGACCTAGAGGCAGCAATAATTAGAAGGATACCCAAAGTACTTAAACCAAAGAGTTTACTCTTCTTTACTCATCTATTATTTTTCTAATTATATTTGCAATGCATGGTGTTCTTAATAAGTGAAGTGAGATTTGGTGTTCATAATGCCATGTAGTAGTTAAGGACTAAATTAAATACCTTTTTCTAATGTCTTCACCATTGGGTTGTTGAAAAATTTAATGTCAATAATGACTAACCTCTACCACATGATGAAGTAAAACAAGGGACAATATTCAACAAAAGAGAATGAGATAAGGAATAACACAATTCACTTTGCCTCATCAACACATTTTTCTTTTAAATTATTAAATGGCCCTTCTTGCAACCCTAGCTACTACTCATAGCTACCAACTAGCCTCAAAAAGAATCAACTTCTCTGCTACTTCTAACTTTCATAATTTAATCATTTTACTTATCGTAAATTTAGCATTTATATTTGTTTACTTCGAACGTGTGGTGTGCATTTTCATGATTCAAAAATCCCTTTTACGCACCATTGTTGTTTCACATTCTCATCACGGGTAATCAAGAACAAATTAGATGTTGCAGTTTTTTATACACTGTACGGATGTTTTAAATAAGAAGTTAAAGGAGCCATGGTACAATTTCTTTTAGCATTCAATGGATTTGTGAATAAAAAATTAAAGATCGGCTTTTACATCCTGCACCCCTACAATTTCTTCATGCACTCCCTCAAATTATGAAAATGATAATTTTGCCCAATGTAAAATTGACTTCCGAAATACATATTTTTAAAATTTTCCAGAATAAAATTTTCGAAAAATTTTAAAAACATGAAATTTCCAAAACGTGATCTCTCGAATGTATGAAAGGAATTCTAGAATTAGTTTTTCGAAACGGGTTTCCAGAATGCACTTAATGTTTTTCATAATGAAGTTTATGAAACCCTTCTGCATGTGTTTCGAAAAGAACTTTCTAAATAATATGAAATACATTATGGAAAAACCTTTTCGGAATGAGTTTTTTTCTGCAGTGTCTCTCTTCTTCATTCCCTACTACGTTTGTCTCCCTTCTTCTTCCTCTACAACAGTGGTAATGAGATGACAACAATGACGATGGTGGTGGACACTAAAGTCCTTTTCTCTTATTTTTGGTGTAGTTAGTAATTTTGGGGTGTAGTAAGCAATAGAGAATGTCAACGGTAAATATTTAAATTTGACCCAATTCACATGTTTGGTTTAAGGCTATTACTTCTTAAAGGAGTGCAAGAACTAAATGACATGGGTCAATTCACATGAATAAGGATAAGATGCCCAGGAAATTCTATTAGTTAGGGCAATCCATAAAACATTTTTTAAAATAATATATATATATATATATATATATATATATTTAAAATGAGAATGAAATATTTATTTAAAAAATATTTATACACATGTAAAAAGTTATTAATTGCTCAAATATTTGCTTGTTCACAACATAAAAAACTATATATGAACGATATGTAAACTGAGTAATATTTTACATTTTGAAAATTCAAAATCATGATGAAATTGAGTTAGTTCAACTTATATAATGTTAAATCAAATTAGGATTAAATAAGGTAAGATTAAGTTTAGATAAACCTAACTCATATAAGGTTGAAGATAAACTCAAATCAAGTTAAGTTTAATCAAGTCAAAGACAAAATATATTTATATCACAATAAATTAGGTCAGACTCAAAAATTCAAATTAAATTGAGCTAAGTTTAATTCACACAAAATTGAATTGACTCAAATCAAATTAAGTTGGGTTTATTAGATCGAGTTTGTGAAAAGTTAAGTTGGAGTTGAGTTTATTAGGTCAAGTTTGTAATAAGTTAAGTTAGAGTGAATTGAATTAAAGGGTTGAAATTGACGTTAAGACTAATTCAAATTATGCCCTACTCATAAAAAGTGAGGTTAATTTGGTCAATGTGATTCAAACAAGGTCAAATGAAACAAATTTAATTTAAGTCAGGTCAAACTAAATTCAAATATATTGAATTAGGTTCAAACCTTATAATTAAATTTAAAATAATTAGATTAGTTATGGATTATTTTACGATTAACCTTAAATGATTAACCTTAAATGTTTATGGATTCTTTTGTAATTTCAAAAATTTTAAAGACTGATCAAAAGTATTAAATATTAATTGAAATATTAGTTTTGTTGCAATGAACTATAGGAATTATAACTTTTTCAATTAACTTATTTTAATAAAAAAAGCTTTTGCCTTAAATCTAGATCGGAGTTAATCCAAGAACCAGAACCAAATTGGAAATTCATTTTAAATTATATTATAATTATAATATCAATTCGAGTGTAAAATAAGTTTAAGTTCTAGTCAGTAACAAAAATATTATAAATAATTTATACAATTTAATCCTCTCTTTCAATCGATTCCTTTAGAATAAACTTTTCAATGAACAACACATTTTTTTGTATAATGGGATGGGACCATATATCTTTCAAGATATCCAGAAGAATGGATAGTCGCATCCAAACTTATCTCAAATTAATAAGTTTATTAAGACAAGTGCATATCGAAAACTTTATCGAAGCATGCTTCAGAGTTTATCAGTCATGTCATTGTTATGAGATGCCAAATTCTGAATGAGTAGGCCCTTCGAGATAGATTATTGGGCTTCTTTCATTGTTAAAAAAATCTTAATGGGTTTGGGCCACTCTAGAATGTTTGTTAGTCTTAAATAAAACAATGACATTTATCCTTTTTATAAAGATATAATTACCGATAATAAATAATATTATCTTAAAATTTATTACATATAAATAAAACACTTCAAATACAAACTAAAAAAATAAATCTAGTATTTATTTCTTAATTTAAAAAAAGTGCAACTACTCACTCTCTCTGATGAGTAATTTAATTACATCATCAGCATGTTATTTCCCAAAAATTAAAATAAGAATTTACCTAAATTTTCTAAGATTTTCTTAAAATGGAAGAATTAGACCATTTCTATGCCATAAGCTAAAAGAATTATAGGCATGGCCAACCAGAGACAAGACAACCCCTTAAAACATCAATTGTATAACAAAACTGGGATAGAATCATATAATTACTCTGGTGTGCTTTTCAGTGCATTTATCACAACTAATGATTCCAGCATTTCTTTTTTCACCAAATAAAAAATTAATGCTGCAGCATCATTGTTCTGCAATTTCTTGAACCTGCTTGCTTTCACCATTCAAACCATGATGCTGATCAGAAAACAATGCATGACATGTTTGTTATCACTTTAAGGATAAAGACAAAACAAAAATTATAACCATTATTAACTTCTAGAAATCAATCACATCTGAAACATGAAATTAAACACAGTATACAGAACTAGAAACACATCATGAGGAATTCAACTCCAGATATAACAATGTTCTGAGCATTCTAATTTAACATTGCACCTGTGTATCTGCACTGCTATCAAACATGGATTAAGAAAAAATCACAATAAGGTTTCACCTAACACTACCTGCATTCTATGTTTCAGTACTTCTAACAAAGACAGATTTCAAATTTGAACCACTCTGCTAAATTATGAAGTGACCACAAGTTCTCAGCAAAAAAAAAAAAAAAACATGTAAGCTAGAATCACAGTACAAGATAGTATTCCATCTATATTCCCTGTCATTACAATTTTAAACAATTAATGAACAAAAGAAAAGGCATTCTAGACTTACAAAGCGAAACCCTTCAGGTATTCAGGGTCACGCTTGGCCCGTTCTTGAAACTTCTTGAACCAACGGTCCAAGATATCCATGGGAACAACCAACTTGGACCCATCCACACCGCAAAACGATTGCATGAAATTGAACAGATTCTCTCCGACCTTCATCGCCAACCCTTCGATTCGCTTCTCCGCCGCCACATCAAGCGACGGCAACGACGCCAGATCTTCCACCGACACGCCGATCTTCGCCGAAAGCGGCTGCGCGTCCGCCGTCAGCTGCAGCGGCCCAGCAGCGCCGGGCTCCGGCCACGAGAGTGTGAGGACGGCGGAGGGGCGCGCCACCGTGACGGCGCCGCAGAAGACGAAGGGCGATCCCGGCGACTGGATGTAGACGGCGAGCGCTTTCTCCGGCGGGAGGGTGAAGCCGTTAAGGAGGAAGATGCAGAGGTCGCGAACCTGGTCGTACGCCTCGCCTGCGCACGTTAGAGGGTTAGTGAAATCGAAAGGTAATGTGCAGCGGGGTGAGAAATTGAGAAATGAATGTGGGGTTTTGAGTTTAGGGTTGATGTTACCTACGAAAGTGTTCATGTCGAGGACCCAGTGGAAGGTGTCGATTTGGGCGAAGGTTGAGATATCCATGGGGAAGCTCCGGTTCGGGAAAACCACTCCGAACATGTTGAGAATCTCTTGCTTCTGTTCCCTCCTATCAGAGTTTAGTTTCTTCACCGAACATTCAGTGATGACTCGCACTGTGAAGAATTCCTGTGTTTTTCTAAGGATTCTTAGAAACAGAGAAAGATCATGGCGTCTCTAGAACATTCTGGATATACATGGGGACATATTCGTCTTTTCAAAGGGATGAAAAACACTTTACATGTTCAACACTACATTATGCAATTACTCCTTTATATATCTTGCTTATATTATTACCTTCATGTGTTGGCAGGATGTTAACTAGTTATTTGTGTTTTTGGGTTGATTTGACTGGTAATAAAATAGTGTATACTGGTAATCTATGGTTAATGTGACTTAAATGTTTTTCTTTTCATTAGTGAAAGATGAGTTTAAGATCGTCAGAAGTTATATGTTGAAATTTGTCAAGATTTAAGTTGAAGAAGGTATAATGTATAAAATTATGGTTTTTTAGTAAAGTTAATGTATAAAGAAGTTGAATGGATTTTGTTTTAACATGAGGATGTTGTGAATGAACTATTTAGTGGATTGTTAAATTCTCACTGTAAGAAATGATATGCTAAATTTATTTCTTTTATTTATGGATAAAAATTGTTTAAGAAATTTTGATCAATATTTTGAGAATGTTATAATTAATGTGATATGAATATATATGGTGATATATGAAATTGTGATAATTGTGTAAGATTTGAAAGTTTCATGATCAAGTGATTTTGTTATGTGATAAAATGTTAGAGTAGCAATCCATTTCAATAAATGTATCGGGTGTAGAGTAAGTATGAAATAAGTATCGTATCTACATAAATTTGTTAAGATTGTCCAATATTTTTTGTTGGATTCAATGGAATAGTGTTTGTAAAAGTTGTGTTATCATAAAAACAAAGTTTAACTAAGATTTGGAAAATATGATAATAAATAGGTGTTGAGGTTGGATTTTATCTCCTCGATGTTGAGGTTGGATTTTATCTCCTCTACTTCTGTTGTACTGCCACTTCTCTTTTATATTTAGTATGTTGTTATTTATTCAATGATATGAAAATACTCTAAGGTAGATATAGGCCCATTCATATAATTTGAAACCTAAGAACTTCAGACCCAATGTAATTCCTCCACTCCTCGTTGAATGAACTTTTACCTTAAGTGCATAACTTTATATTCAACCCACCCTTTAAAGCATGTACAACCCTTTAACAAGAATGAGGTGATTTGATTGGACCACAATTTAATATCAGTCTCCAAACTCAATCCAAACCAATGAAATAAGATGAGTTGTCAATTCATTCAAACAATAAACATAAATCAAACCATAAACAGTTGAATAAAATCAAACATAAATATTAGAGAGGTAACACTACACAAAAATTAGAACCAAATACATTCAATCTCAACACAAGAAAGTTCAAATAATCATGTTGATACGAAAAACTAAGCTTTAGGAGTTTGTTGTTCGTCTCTCATGCCTCTCACTAAGATATTCTAATTTGTTATAGAGTGAGAATGCCTAAAGAAGCTAAGAGGGATTGTTAAAACTAGAGGCAATACCCTATTTTTGAGAAAATCTTGGGCAATGCTCGTAATGCTCAATAACAACGTTTTCCTCTCATGGTGGATTTTCTTTTTAGCGCATCCATTTGTTGTTTTGGTGATCAACACTTAAATTATCCTTTTTTGAAGGATTTCCTTTTCAGCTTAGCCCCTTTTTTTGGTGTTTCATGTTTCCTTTTGCAAGGATTTTCTTGTGTGGCTTAACGTCATTTTGTGCCTTTCACATGGAAGGTCAAAATTCATGTTCTTTTTATGGTGCTTTCAATGCTCAATGCCAATACTTGTAGCTCAACTACATCATTGTTGTTTTCCTCCAAAATCACCGTAATACATCAAAATATCATTAGATTCATTGAATTCTAATTCTTTATAACTCATTATGTTACTTTGAGCTAAAATGGGTTATTTACTTGCAACATATGAACAATTCATGTATTATAAGTGTAAAATTTATGTGGGAATTGAAGTATTCTAGACACTTATTACCATGATATAGTGAAATGGACTCTTTCAGGTTATATGAAAGAAAATGAGTTAAGAATATGATAAGTTAAGTGGAGTTGAATCAATTAAGAAAATTGGTGAGTGCTTGTTTACTATCAATTAAATGAAATAAATTCAAAGTTTAAATCATATGATATTGGGTTAATTTTAATATTTGAGACTCTTAGAGGATATTTTGTGGTGATGGTAATAAATGAGCGTACGAACATTAAGATGAAGTAGCAAGTGGAAAGGGTAAAAATATTAGGTTTACATTTTGAAGTGGTTATAGGGGCAAACTGTTTTGTCATTATATGACTTTAAAACAATGAGCAATTGGTTTCCATTTTTGTGTGCAGGTTTTGTGTTGTTGGGAGACATGTGTGATTACTAGGTTAGAAAACGAGTCCCTAGGAGATTTTGACTTTTGGTGTAGGTCTTGCCAGGTGAGACATGGAGCGTTGGACGTCGATGCAAAAATAATAGGTTGTTATTTTTGCGTTTTGGGCATTGTTTGTGTGTGGATTAAGGTTTTAATCTTATGTGGATGATTTAAAATGATGGTGATGAGTTAGAGTATGGATTTTTTGGATGGAATACATGCATGTTTAGTAATATTTAGTTGAGAAACGAGTGGGTTTCAGCATAAGGTGAGGGAGCTTTGGGAGATGACGTTGTGGACTTCGACTATAAGTCTTTATGGGAGAGCAGTGGGGAATGATGGACTCGGTGCAACTATATGAGTTTTAATCTTCATCCGTAAGACTCGTGGATGATAAAAGAAGTAGACTATGTCTAAACATTCCAGGGCAGTAGGGAGGAAGAGTGAGTTTGACTTTAAAAGTGAGTTGGTTTGGATGGTAAACTACGTGCAATGATTTTAATATGATGTTGATGTTGGACCTTTTGCATGGAGACCACTTGGTTTTATTGTTGTTGTGTAAGACAAGAGACATTATGACAAGTGATAAATTGTAACAACTTTAGTAAGATTGTATTGTGTATTATTTATTTAATGTTGATGTTTTGTTTAAGTTAGTTTATCCTTGCATATGTGTGTTTGAGTGCCATGATTGTATTTTTATATGTGAATGTTGTTATTGCAGATATTGATTTGAATGCACAATAGTGAGAAGCCTTGAGATTTCGTTGGAAAGAAAAAAATATTTTGTATTTGGACTTGCTTTAAATAAGAATTATTATGAAAATAATGTAAATTTTGGTTTAATTATGAATTTTCAAACATTACATTAGTTTATTTAGATGAATAAATGAAAGTTTAATTTTTAGTTAATTTTTTAATAGTAATATCTTAATTGCGAATTACAAAAATTTTAAATTTGTAAATTTTACTAATTTTTTTAGTAGCATTATAGCTTATATGTTGTAAGAACACTCAATTAGTAATTACAAAATAAATAAATAAAATAGACAATATGATAATTTCTCATCCTTTTGCATAGATGATGATCTCTCTCGTTTTTTTCCTTCCTTTATTAGAAAAAGATAAGTAAATCATAAATTATTACACTATAACATCATCGGTGTATATAATATATATATATATATATATATATATATTATTAATCGATTTTTTTATTTATTATAAATAGTATTTAAGATGATCATTCTTAGTCTATTGTAATCAATAATTACTTGTAAGAGATCGATCATAATTAATACTTGACTTCAAAAAGATCGACCGTGATGGTCAGTCATAAAGAGATCGATTGTAATTAATATTCAATCTTTTGGAGATAAACCATAGTCTCTACTTAATTTTTTGACCACAAGTCTCTATATTCAATTTTAAGGAGATTGACCTCAATACTCGTTTTCAAAGAGATCAATGATAATATTTGACTTTATGATTCAATTATAAGAAAACTTACTTTAAAAATGTTTACCTCAGTACCAGATTTCAACATGATTGATCACGAGTTAACAACTTACATAATTTAAAAATAATATAATTAATAATTAATATAGTATTATTATAAATAACAGTATATTGTATATTTTTAAATCTTATTGTAAGGCTATATTAATTCTGATTTCATTTAAATTTGATTTTTTTCGTGAGTTAAAGAAGATGTTATCTTTGAAGGAATACAATAAAAGACACATCCTCTCAAGACTATAATACCGGATGAATTTAATATATTCATATTGAATTGAAGAAGTGAAAAAACATTCTTCCATTTCAATTTTGCAAAGTCAAATGGTTATCAATACTTTCATCTACTTTCACAAAATAGTATTTACTTTAATGATTTCCTGTCATATAATCTTTGTAATTAAAAATTTAAAATATTAGTTACACAACTTTAATTATTTATTTTGTATTTTTTAATAATTATATAAATATAAATATGTAAATTAATTTTATTTTTATTTTAAAAAATTTAAATAGTTTCATATATTACATGCTACACATACTCACGCATGTACATATGTACATATGTTAGTCATATTTTATTTTTCTATCTGCTTTGTTTCATAGTTGACAATGAAAAGATTATAAATACTAATAATGACAAATAAACTTTCACATGTATATTAATCTTATTATAATAATATAAATTAAAAGTATAATTGTAAATTAATTATTATAATAATTATTAAAATGAAAACAGTTATTCTAAAAAATAAGGAATATATATACAAAAACATAGTCATAATATATATATATATATATATATATATATATATATATATATAATATTATTTTATACTATTATAATCATATAATTAAAATAGTTATATTTTTTATTGAGGTAACTACTATTTATCGTACATAATTCTTATTATAAATAGGTCGAATTAAATATGTTTTTGATTTTTTAATTTTTAATAAAAATTATAATTATTTTTTTTTAAAATTTTGAATTAATTTAATTTCATAATTTTAGAAATTTAATTTTTTTATCCAAATTTTATTAAATTTATTTGATATTTATAAATTGAGTATGAAACAAATTTAATAAAATTAAATTAAAATAATTAAATTTACGAATTTCTAAAATTAAAAAACTAAATTAAATCAAAATTTTGAAAAAAAATAATTAAAATTTTCACCAATAATTATACAACTAATAAGCAAATGTATAAAACACAAATAAAAAAAAATTACGTTATTAATGATTATAGATCATAGACTATATTGTAAATTATATTAATTTTTAAAACATTAAGATATATATATTTGTTTTGAATTTCCTATATATATTAAAATTTTCAAAAGAATAAATATATAATAATATATTGAATAGAAGTGAAAAATAATATTGTATGTGTTTATATATATTTGATTTATTAACATTATATATTTTTTGTTAATTTAAATACTACGTACTCCTGTCGGTTTATTATGCTAAATATAGCTATCAATAATTATTTTTAAAACCTTTCTCACATTAGACATAAACCTACAAAACATAATTATATCTACATTTCAAAAGCGACTTTACATATAATTTAGCAACATCAACCTTTTAAATTTACTTTTACATTCTCCCATGAAAATTATTTTTTATTTGACAGAAAACATAAGTATTTATTTTTAAAAAGGGAGCTGACTCAAGTTATAATTCGACCCGTTTCTTTCAAAATCAAATTTATATTAAACTCAAATATTTTTTTTCCTCTTTAAACGGGTCGAGTTGATTCGTTTTCTTAACAAAAAAAAAGAGAGGGGTCTGAGGTATTTGTATCGGGGGTTAGGAGTTACGTCCCTAGTTTGCCAATCCAAAAGTATCTACAGAGCCTCACAAGCTAGGGTTCTTCTCCGCGCTCCAACCTTCGTCTTTCTCCCTTCTCTCTCACCAATTGGTACAATTTCTTTAACTCTCACTTCCTCTCTTTCATTCATTTTTCTTTTGCGTTCCAAATCCCTAATCTCAATTGCAATTTCCTTTATTTCCGTATTCACGCTCCTCTGCTCATTCACCTTTTCTTTTGTCCGCCGACGAGTTCCACCGATTTCGTTTATTCATTTTATCCCGGTAACTCGCTCACGCAAGCACCAATTTCGTCTTCCCTGAGCGGATCTATGTTAATGTAACCTTTAGAAATTTCAGCTGGAAAAAGATCCTCTAGTGCTTGTTAATTTGTTGTAAGCTTTTCTTGTGGCAAATAAATGTTTCCTTTGAAATTTAAATATAGATAGCTTTATTCCACTTTAGTTTGTTCTCTTTGTGCTTGAGTTGAAATTGTAAGCTTCTTGCTTGTTGTTTCATACTTTTAAATATAATTATTGTTTTGACTATTCATTCACACTTTTGTTTGTTTTTCTTCTGTAGGAATTGATTGGTGACTTCATACAGTGGTTGGAATTTCGAGATTTTAACTGTGGGAGCAATAGTTTATTTTGTTATATCATGGAGATACAGACTTGTGGCAAGCCAATTGACTCCTTGCTAGAAAAAGTTCTGTGCATGAATATTCTATCATCTGATTACTTTAAGGAGCTCTATCGATTAAAAACGTATCATGAAGTTATTGATGAGATCTATAATCAAGTTGATCATGTTGAGCCGTGGATGACTGGCAATTGTCGCGGTCCTTCTACTGCTTTCTGTCTTCTTTACAAATTTTTTACGATGAAGCTCACTGTCAAGCAAATGCACGGGCTGTTGAAACACCCCGATTCTCCTTACATAAGAGCGGTACGTAGGATGTGACTATACGGGAGTTTTAAGTGGTGTAAAATTATTATGTTGGTTATGATGTGTTTGTGCTTGAAAATTTTGTTGGTTGGGAATGGATGACTTTCTGACCATTTCTAATCAAGTTTATATTAAGTGGTGGAATTTATGCTTGCTTTGAATAGTTGGTCATTTTGTATGGCAAGAGAGGATGGCTTCACATGAGACTATTTAATTATATTGGAATCGCTCATTTTTTAGCATAATTTATCTTGCATAGTTGAAACGTGGAATTATCATAACAGAGCTTGGGCTGAGTGTGTTGATGGGTTTCAGTTGAATTGTCAAATGTAAGATAGCCATAATTGCATGTTAGATTGAGGACTGTACGTGTTTACAATTTATGCTTCTGTTATGATTCTATCAGAACCAAAAAAAAATGATTTGGTGAGGTTGTCTGGTTTTTCTTTTTGATCGATTGAGGGATTGAATGATGTGGTCTTCTGGGTCAAATAGCCCTTTTCTGAAAGATAAAATCTGCGCCCTCGACCCCCCCAAATCGTAAGAATTAGGCCCCCAAGCCTTACAGCCACTTTAGTCATTCATTTGACCCTTGCCTCCAACTTATTCTCTGCTTTTTGAGCATTGATTTGTGCTGCTATAAGTTGTGGTCTGTGGGCGAGGGTCAATGGTGGTTTAGGTTGATATGGAGGTTTTTTGTTGTTTCAGAAACCACATTACACAATGCATAAGATAGAATCAATCTCCCCACTTTTCAGTTGCTCTTAAGAGGAATTCCTTTGAATGAACAAGTGGTTTCATCCTTGTAATAAAATAAGCTGAGTCCATGAGAGTGGACGTTGGCCCATCTATAAGGATTTTTGCCTTATGATACACAGATCATGGGTTCACATGTCGGAAACAATATTTCCATTTGCCATGTTAGGTTGCATAAACTACACTTCCCATACCCTATTAGGTGGGATGCTGTCTGAACTGGGTTAGCTTTACTAATTCAATCGATCTCTTCCTTTTTACTTCAAATTGTTATGATTTAAGGAATAATCTTGTATTTTTATGTTTATATTAAGTTTTGTTTAATGAGATGAAGGATGGTATGATCCAGCTTAGCATCAACACAGAGACTGTTCTATATACAATTTCTCTTTGGTGGTTATTTTCATGTTTTTCTTATGCTCTATATTGATTTCTTTTATTGTTTATAGGTTGGGTTTCTCTATCTGAGATATTGTGGAGACCCAAAGACACTATGGAGTTGGTTTGAGCCATATATAAAAGATGAGGAGGTATGGTAACATGTTCTACGATCTTACTCTATTCTGATAGTTTCTTCAAACCTTAACTTGGATTTGATCAAAGTTCTGAATCCTGGATATATTTTGTATGTTATCCCATTTTTCATTTATCTGAGCACTGATTATACCATTACTATACATAGAACCATGCCGATTGAATGTTTTGTGGGCCAAGTTTTCTCTTAAGATTTTATTTGAATAGAGGCAAATCTGTCATGGTTGATGTATTTTGTGCCCAGATGTTTCTTTGCTTTAGAAGATAGTAACTGGTTTGGGCTTCAGTTGGCTTGAATTATCACTGATCTTCGGATATCATTTAAGTGCTCCCTTAAGTAATATGTGAATTATGATGCTGTGTTTCAGGAATTTTCTCCTGGATCTAATGGTCGAATGACTACAATGGGTGTATACATCCGTGATTTGCTACTTGGACAGGTTTGTTATCTCTAAATCCCTATCAGGCTATATTTTGTGTAAGAGCATACTTCCTGGTTTACCATCTTTTGACCTTGTGCTTCAGTTTCGTGTGTAGATAATGAAATGCATTTAAATGATAATTAGCTAATTTTACCTGACCTTTTTTATTTTGAGATTATTAATGTACAACACAATTGCGAGGGAAAAAATCATTTGACTGGAGTAAAGACTAGTCAAACTGAGAATTCTCTCTTCAGAGCTTTCCTACCAGAATTCCGATGCATCACGAGACTGCAAATGCAGATATGTCCCTCATCGTCCCATAATTTGGAGTAACAGTTTGAGGTGCTTTCGGTATCTTTGGGCATAAAACTTATCTACCTACCAGTAATTCTGATAAGAATTAGTCCGAAAGAATCTTCTTTTCTTTCTCATTTTTTTTAATTGCATGCTCATTGTGGTTGATTTCTCGTCTCTAAAGCCAATGTAGTCTGAGGCTTTTAGTGAAAGAGTGCTTCTTCATGTGGTTGCCTTAGAGTAGAATATCTGTCTGAAATACATGCCTGTTGTCAATTTACTCCTAGTTTGATCCTTTGAAATACATTTACCTTCATTAGTTTGATGGACATACTGTAATATTGGAAATATAACATGAGGGATCAAATTGATAAATTTATCTAAAAGAGAGCAAATCAATGACAGATGTATCTCTCAGGGACTAAAATGAGGTTTTTCTCATTTCGCATTTCTTCTCTTCTTTCCTTATCTTTCTGAGATTGAGCTGATGTCTGCCTTTTGATTGTTAATCTGCATTTGTTTCTCCTACAAATTTTATTTACCAAGTTGGTTGACATAGTATAGGAGATCCAGGTCTCACATTTTCCACCACCTGTATTTTGGTTTGTACTTCTGGCGTTGGAACATGTTTTAACCTTCAAGTCTTATGGAGCTATATTTATCCTTGTCTGCCTTTTTTTTAAAGTCGTTAAGATTATATGTTTTGAAGCTTAATTTCTGAGGTCTTGGAGAAAGTTGTAGGCTAAATTGATAAATAATTTATTTTTGTTTGGCCATTTATGTCTTCAATCTTCGTAGTCTAATACTTCATACTTAATAGCAGCAGGTGGTCGTATTATAGTATAGCATGCACTAACTGCCATTCTGTATTATATACGGAGCTGTCCATCCTGAAATGTGGGAGGTTCAGGGTCAAATGTCATCAAATTTTCTATGTACTTTTATACTCTAGTTGATTTTTTTCTTATTTTGAGGTGTGTAAGTGGGAGTTTATCAAAATTTCTATGTAATAATGGATATCTGGCTTGTTGGATTGTGAGTTTGTTTCAGTTCTTTTCATTTTGCATTTTGATATTTCTGCTAGGAATGTATATTAAATTATTGATCTCAGTTTGTATGCGTAGAATAATTCTATATAATGTAAAATTAATGTATTTGAATCATATAAAACATCCAACATTCAAATTAATTATATTTTTGGTTCAAATGAAGAAGGAACAAGTGAAAGAACGGAAACAACCATGTTTTTATTGTGTGGAAGGGTTCTGGAGTCACACAAATTTAATTTTGTTTTTTCTATTCTCGAGATTGTTTAGTATTTATATCAATATTTGATGTTCTCTTGTGTTATGTGGTTACTACCTCTTCATTGCTGGCATATTTGTTGTGTGTTTGATGTTTTATGATTTTGGGAATGTTGGTTGACAGACTTGATAACTGCAGTTCCCAAGTTTATTTCACCTCTTCAATTACGTATTATTTAACTGCACTTTAAAGGACTGATGAATCTGTTCTGCTGTTGCAGTATTACTTCGACACACTGTTTCCTCGCATCCCTGTTCCTGTATTGCGGCAGGTTGTGTCGAATCTTGAAAAGTTGAAGCTCCCCACTACACATTCTGGTTCGACCGGGGAATCTACCCGTCATGGTTCTGATGATACTGCCCGCAGACCACCTTCGGTTAAAGCTGCTCTTTCAGTCTCTTTTGGTCAGCGAGCTCCACATCGTGCCTCCACAAGGGATTCTTCACCTATTCGCCGTACATTACCTTCTCATGAAAGAAATGGCAGTGATGACATAAGAAGATCTCCAAGTAGTCGCCGCAGCCAAAGCCGGGAATATCCTGATAGGGATAGGGATCGGGATCGTGAGCGGTCACGGTCCAGAGACAGAGATAGGGATAGGGATAGGGATCATGATAGGGACAGGGATAGGGAAAGGGACAGGGACAGAGATCGAGAACGTGATAGGGACAGATACCGTGAGAGGGATAGAAACAGGGAGTGGGAGCGTGATCGAGACCGGGAAAGATACAGGGATCGTGACTCGGACCGAGATCAGGAGAGGGACAGAATCCGAAGGGATAAGGAGCGGGAAAGAGAGAGGAGTTATGATTATGATAGGAGGTCTAAGCACACAGAAAGAGAAAGCAGCCGGGATTATGACAATGGTAGTAGGCACTATCGTAGGAGTCGGAGTAGAAGTAGAAGCCGGAGTAGAAGTCAGAGCCTGCAAGCCGGCACTGCTCGTCATGAATCACGTTCTAGTCCACCGAGAGATGGGAGTAAAAGAACTTCGGCATCCAGTAATCTAGCTAAACTTAAAGATATGTACGGTGATTTAGGGGATAATAAAGGAGAAATCCAAATGGAAAAAATTCCTAGAAAGGATAGTGGAGGGGAAGAGGTTATCAGACTTGGCGGGTCTACTTGGAAGTATTGAAAGTGATCAGGGAATTCTGCTTGTGTCGGATGTTGGATGACTTTCACAGAAAAAATATTTGGTTTAGTCCTTTTGTTGCTGTTGTCTCTTGGTTGGCCGATGTTTAGATTGGTCGTGAATGCTATCTATATCAACATTTATAGATATAATGTCATGTATACTAAAATTTATCCCTGGTGCATTGAATTTCATGCTTTGTAATCGCAAGTTTTAGACTAAAGATAATTCTATGTAGTACCGAACTTCTATAACCGCATATTTACATGGTGATAGTTTAATCTTCAACATTTGTTGCGTTCCCGTACTGAACTGATCAATAATCCAAGAATAGTCTATTTTAAACGCCTTTAGGTGGGATATTGATAAGAAATACTCCGAAGCCTTTTATATAGCATGAAAAAAACTTCAATCCTTTTGGGGAAAATTTTGGTGTGCTAAGGTTTCAAAATACGTTAATGCCTTTTTTTCAACATAATTGTCATTGTAATTCAGGATTGAACGTTGATGTTTACCATATCCTATGGCTATAGTAAAGCAAAATCGAAAATGATGGTTATTGCAGATAAATAGAAGGCCAACTTAAGAGGTAAGAGGGTATTATTTTTATATTGCATGTTTGTAAGCATCGAATCCAAAACGAACCTTTTCATGAATTAAGAATTTAGGATGCAAATAATACGACGCTCTTATCATAAGCTAACCACAAACATGAATCTAATGCAAAAAGCTTGTATGATTCTAAGAATTTTGCGTTACACGACCGTCATACATGTTATGTTAGAATATATGAAGCAGTGGTAGAAGTCTATACACTTGAAAGTATGCAAAAAGCTTCTATATTTCCAAGAGAGAATTTTGTTAGTTACACTATTGTTGCACATGTTCTGAGATTATACGAAGCATGGGGAGAAATTTGGGGTGTGGCACTTGTGTAAAGCACTTCAGGCTCGTAAAATCTTTCCCCACTATATTTTTGACAAACCATTTGCTACAAGAACCAAGGACATGAGAGGAAAAGTTCCTGTATCAAAGGGATAAGAAAGCCTCTGTTTGGTTCCAATAACCTGTTATTCACATTTGATAGAATGATATATGTGACGGACAAAGATCAAAGCAGCACGGAAACCCACAGTTCCAAGCATGAGAAAGAAACCATAGCAAATACAAGCCATGTAGCCAAAAAAGAAAGAGGTTTGCATGAAGCCAGACATATCTGATCTTGCATAATAGTAATACAAGCAGTACCCATAGATGAACAAGCCCGTTGACCCACCACAAAGGAAAGACCTAATCACGCCAACAACGAAATGGTTATGAGAAAGAACTAAATTCTAACTGATAAACAAGTAAAACAGTGAGAGAACTCTAATGTTACAGTCTACATACCTCCACCACCATTCATGATCCTCAGTAGCAAGCTGAAAGTATGTCAATGCCACAGTGACAAAAGCAGTGACAATCAATAGGATGATGAAAACAATAAACAAAATACTGTATATGGTGTAAATTTGGTGACCCCACACACTGGCAAATATGTAGTAGAGTTCAATGTAAATGGCACTGAACGGCAAAAAACCTGCCATAGCCATTTGAGATAGAGTTGTACGGTACCAAGGTAGTTGGGGAATTTCCCTAGGATACTTATTGGTACGGCAAGGAGCTTGAAACCCTGTTTGGCTATTCCTCCCAGCAATCCCTCCCAGTACTAGTAAAGGTGAGGTTACAAGAGTCCATATCAGGAAAATAACCACAATTGTTCCAAATGGAAGCGCTGCAGTGGTGTTATAGGCAAGTGCAACAGTATTAAGAAAGCAGAATGTGAAAAACAAAGGTCCAGAGAACAAACTTCCAGTCAACACCAAAATTTTCACCTGTCAAAAACCAAATCAAAACCTCAGAAGTCTACTTCATTCAATTGCACTGTGTGCTTTCACTGTTCTTTGATAATATTTCTGCCTAAACAAAATCAGACAACACAGTTCAGATTTGTAATCAAGAATCTGTTTGATCCATGTAATGTAACGTACCCAGTTTTTGCCTTCAACCATGTAATAAAAGGAAGCTGCATAGTAGCCCGCAATGCCTGAAGTTAGTGCATATATGATGACCAGTGCAGTAAACAAAGATCCCCTATTGTATGGATAGAAAACACCAACTAGAGCAAGCATAAAGATGAATATTGCACTGAAAGCAGGATCAGGTATCATGGTCAGAAAAGAGCTGAATAATACAAAGTCAACACCTTTAAAAGATAAGTACTTTAGCTGGTAACTCACAGTGTAAATAGCTGGGTTCCTGTCCCAAGTGCTGCTGCAAACAAAGACTTGAATCTTGGGTACCTGAACACATCACCATGGATATACTTCCATCCACTTTCTTCCTGATCATCAACTGCTTCCTCATCAGGAGTAAACCTGTCAAGATTTGAAATGGTTGATAGGGTTAAGAGGTTTGAATCCATGAATGTACACACTGATTAAGAGGTTTGAATCCATCATTCTTACTTAACAAAATCATTCTTGAGCACACGCATGAGAATTATGGCCAGGAATCCAGTCAAGAGCAGAACAGTCACACACGAGTTGATGACAGAAAACCAATGGATTTCCAAGGAATGTGACAGTGAGGATGTTTGTGAGTATTTCTCCAGCCTCTTCTCAAATGGAGTATCTGTTTCAATCCATTTGGCAGAATATGTGAAATCCACAGTTACTTCTCTATTTTGTGTCAGGTCCACAACTGCACGTGGATCGTTTCGAATGAAAACATCAATGATGCGATCGTTATTGTACAGAATCTCAAAGTGGACATGCGTGAAAAGATGGACTGTGACCTCAGTTGGATCATCGTTTTCTTCACTGTCAAATTTTCCTAGGAAACCCCAAATGGGCAAGTCATCATAGTACATTTGGTAGAAATAGTCCTTCAACACAGCATGTCTGAATTTAGCCACCTCTTTTATTGTAAGCGTCTTTTTGCAGATACTATGAGGTTCTTGGTCAATTTGGAAGTCCAGTGTGTAAGGAGCAACAACTAATCGATCCCCGTTCAAAACTTCACCAAGATCTTCCTTCTTTTCTTTCACTTTAGCTGTTCCAGCCAACAAGTTTTGGATTATATGGAATATGAGAAACCAAAAACATTAGTAGGAAATAGGAGAAAAGAGAAGGGTACTTGCAAACTAACCTGGTGAGCAAAAGGGAAGATCAAAATATCTGTATGTCTCACTGCACAAGTAATCAATAAAGGAATCTAATTGTGAGGATGAAATTTATGAATATGATAACTAAGCTTTAGAAATTATTCCAATATTCATTCTTATATACAAGCATTCAGATTGTTTCAGTAGAAAAAATATTGCTCTTTCTTTCTTCTGCATAGAATAAATGCAGTTTGAATAAAAGGAAATGGTATTGTTGAGGTAAAAATCCCAAAAGTCTTAATCAGTGTGTACTCAAACAACTAGGTTTCACTGATCAAAGTCTTGAGTGGGTTCCAAAATCCAAATCCACACCATGATAAGATCATTGAATCTTCGTTACAGATAAATCAGAGCAACAGTCTGAGATGAAACAAGCCGGTATCCAATTCCAGAGGAAATCTCATCCTCCAAATGGTAACCCCATAATAACACAACACAAAAGCTATATATATCTTTCAGGATTGAAACGTTTTGAAGCAAAAACATGAATTGGTGAAAGTGAGAAGAAGAAAGAGAGATTGAAAATCTGACCTGGGATTGTGAAAGGGTCCCACCTTGTTGGCATAAAAGGGAACGGAATCTCCTTTGTTGTAACGGTGATCCGATGCATCAGATGTGACATGGCTTATGCAACACCAAAGGAACACAATGGCACCAAACAAACACGCCGTTGACTTTCCCATACAGACAGAGATTCAGAGAAAGAGAGAGAAACAGAGAGACTCTCCAATGCAATGCAATGGCTTCCTCTTGCACTTATAAGCCAAATAAGTGCATGAAAGTGAGAAGGAAGAAAAGGGAATCTCCACGTTACTTCCTTCGACCAAACGAAGAACGAAATAATTAAAAGGAATTAAGAAGATTTGAATTTCCACGAACTTGGTCTTCTTCTTACGTTGCAATGAATGGTGATGTTCGTTTTCTACGGAGTTGAAAATGAATCATCTTCGTGAACGGGGAATGATGACAAATACGTGCCTAACTCGAACAAATGGCACCACCACATCGTGCCAAAACATTCTCTTCTCTTTCAACAACATATGTATATCCGTCCACTTTTTCTTATTCCCTCTTAACATTTTTCATATTAAGGTTGTTCCTCCATTGGTTTGTTTCTAGAGACAACTTCGTTTTTCTTGTGGTGATAATCACTATTCAACTCATCGCATATTCATACAATACACACAGCTTTTTGCCACCTTTTCTTCATCCAATGCGTTTCCATTTTCATTTTTTTTACCCCCTTATTTCTACTCTCTTTAATTAATTGACTTTTATTAACTGTTATTTTCGTGAATACGCGTTTGAACATTTAAATTAATTAATCATGTTTAAAAACTTATACATAAAGAAAATATGAGTAGTGTAATAATTATCTTTTACGCAAAAGCTTAATTGACTTTCTTTAAAATAAAAAGTTTGGCACTCTTGCTTTGTGAATTTCAGTGAGTTAGGCACCATTACATTAGTGCACTGGATTTGGAGTTACCTGATTGTAGAGTATGTATGGCAATTCACACCAAACATATAATGAAAAGGGTTTAATTTCAGGATTATTTTGAAAGTTGTTTATAATTTTATAATATATATATAAATTGAGTATAAATTTCACTTTATAAATTGATTTTGTAGATTTTGTAGGAATAAAAAAATTAATGATTTTTTTAACCATGATCAAAATTCACGATGGCTAATATCGTTGGAGATTTTGAGCATATATAGAATTTCCCTTTTAACATAATTTATTTTATACTCAAAATTTACACTAATGTCAATAAATACTTTTTAATTTTTAATAGGGTGTTTGTCAGACATTGTTTGATATACCTACATTGACTTAAATAAGTTATTCAATGATGCACGTGATAAAACAAAATATTAACGTATTGTTAAATTTTTTAAATCATACAACAATGCATTAGAAAATTACAATGTATGGTCTCTCAATTGTCAATGCATGAAAATTAATCCCGCAATTGAAAAACAAAAACTAATGCTTGCAAAATACTAGTATACAACCAAAATATTTGATAATAAGTTTCTTCATAAGCATTTTTTTTCGATAAAATGTAAACAATTTGAAATAATTTTTCAGTTAAAATTAGTTTATGCAAGCTAACTTATATCATATATTTTATTTATATATAAGTCAATTTTCTTATAAAAAACTTATTTGTTCATTTATTTAATTCTCCTAACTATCTATATTATTCCATACTATTATATACAAATGATTCATCTTTTGGAGTCCACATTTTCTTTTCCAATTTTACCTTTCATTAACCATATTTTTAAATTTAAATAATCACTCAATAAAATAATTATTTTCTAATTTTATCTTTTAATAACTAGTTTTTTACATTCAAATAATTTTTTTATTATAAAAAATATTTATATAATAAAAAAGTATACAAATTATTTATTTTTATAATTATTTTTAACAAAAATTATTTTATAGGTCAATAAAATTTTACTACAACAAAATATATGAACACATATATGAACACATATATGGCACATATGTTTCCACAATTTAAAATAAAAGGAATAAAGAAGCAAGAGAAATCAACTTTTTTATATTTATAAGAAAAATACATTTAGCAGATACTTTATTTTTTCAATTTAATCCGTACATAAAGGAAACAAAATATCCAAACGGAGAAAACTTAAAAAGAATTATAAGTGAATTCAAAAATAACAACAATCCATTTTGATAAGATTATCTATTATCGAGTTGGTCTCTCTAAACACATGATTCTAACTAATGTATTGAACATTTGAATCCATCTAAATTAATAAAGAGACAAGAGCATAAAAAAGGTGTTTTTGTTGGAGGGCTCCTTAGTTGATAAGTTGCACAATAGTTAGAGAATCACTCTCAACAATCATATTATTGTATCTCATTGATACAGTCATTTCCATTCCAATCTTAATAACAAATAGTTCCACCTATGCTGCTAGTTGAATCTTAAAACGCTAGAGAAAGCAAAAAGAAATTCATCCTCAAAATCTCCAATAACACCTTTTACCGCCACTTGTTTTTCATCATAGGTGTAAGCTCCACCACAATTAATCTTTATAAAATCTTTTGGTGGCGGAATCCAACAAACTAATATTGTAGCACTTAAATTATCTACCTGAAAAAAAGTTTGTTTATTAAAGTTGATGAGTGAATTATAAAATATAATAGTGTAAAAACGAAATAAGAATATAAACGGTTAACATCTAACTAAACATAAAATAAAAAGCATTTCTATAACCTATATATAAAGAATACACTTCTTTTGTGTAACTCTTTTATTTTTCTAATTTTTACTACAAAAAGAAATGTTTTATTAACAACAAACTTTAGTAGTCAAAAGTTTTTAGTAACTGTAGTGACAAATTTAGATATCAATTTACAAAATAAAAAATATTAGATACTAAAATAAAATAAAAATTTATAATTGATCTCTAAATTGATTTCTAAAAATTAGCTACCAAGGTTTTAGCGAAATTAGTCTCTAAACATTAATTACTAAGATTTTTGCTATCAAAGTAATTGATTTCTCAATTCATTAATGACCAATTATAATTTTTTTATTCGTAAGAATAACTATTTTAGTAACTAATAATTTTTTATTTCATAAATTGATATCTAAATTAGTTATTCTAGTGACTAACAACTTTTTATCACTAAAATTTTGTGTTAATGAAACATTTTTTTAGAATTTACCCTCTTAATTTTTATTTTTAAAATTTAAAAAATTATTTATAATAAAAAATTATATTTAGTTTTGTCATTTTAATAACAACTTTTTTGAATTAAAATAATCACACTCATTATAAAATAATTATATATACCCATGTATGAAGAAATAAATATTTGTGTTTACACTATCTTTATTCCCATTTTAACCTTTATAATATAATTATTAACTAAAATTTTAAAAAATATAATTGTTAAATAATTTTTTATAAGTAACCGCTCTTTTAAAATATTTTGTACAAGTCACGTTTTTTCTTTATTATATTTATAATTATTACTGCTAACATATGTGAATTTGTTACTATTCTCTTTGTTTTACATTTATATGTTAATGAATTTACATATATTATTAGCTTATAATACAAATCAAATATTTAAACAACATGGACACGGTGCGTGCTTACGTCTTAGTTATACGTGCTTCCGTTATAAACGAAGAAGATGATTTTACGTTAGTTATAACGAAGATGATTATAATAATGAGGTGTCGACATTTTATTTTCCAATTTTTATCTCTTTAGTAATTACATTTTAAATTATTTTTCAATTTTATTCTTTCAATAATTATTTTTTAAACTCAAATAATTTGTTATTATAATTTTTTTATATAACTACCTTATATAAAATAACTGTTTTCCAATTTTATCTACTGACTACTCTTTTAAATTCAAATAAATTTTATTATAAAAAAATATTTATATAATAAAAAAAGTATACAAATTATTTATTTTTATAATTATTTTTAATAAAAATATTTTGTAGTTTATTAAATTTTGACTAAAATAAAATAATAGACACATATTTCCACTGGTATTTGTAAAGAAACTTGTGCAAAATATTTTTAATACATCTCTTTAGTTGAGAGATATATGAAAACTAATAAGAACTGACACTTGTAGATAAAATAAAATTACCCTATGGTTAGGATCGTAGAACACGATGAAAAGTTTGAATTGATTCATTGTTGGACGTGGACCTGCTCTTTTTTATATGTGTGGAAATGGACCAACTTGGTTAGGTCCACTTTAAGGTATAGTAAATAAAACTTTTATAGTTAATAATACTTTTAAGGCATGAATAAATGGTTTTAAGAAATTAATAAAGTAATTTAAGTAAACAAGTGAAGACAGAGAGAGTTGCAGAAATAGTACAAAGATTAAAAAAAAAAATTATTGTTGCTTCATAAAAGTGAAGAATTACTAATGACTCATTCCTATTATGCTATTTTTAAAATCCTTTATTTTTCATTTTTTTTTGTTATGGTTGTTTAAAAGTTTCTATTACTTGGTAGCACAGTCTTGCATCAAAGGGTAAGCATAAATTTTACATGAATGTAATGGAATACTTAAAAAGCCTCACATTTATAGATATTTAATGCAGTTTTGTTATACTTAAAAAGAAACATGCATTTCAAATTTGATAGCCTCATTCATTATTAGAGTACAACCATCAATCACTGTATTCATTATTCAACTTACCCACCTTCAACAAAGTTAACTCACAATTCATCATTTTGAAACATCAAGTGATGAATAAACCTCGCCCAAAGTTCTCAAAATTATCACGCTCGTTGATCATAACTCTTCTTCAATTCATAATCCAAAGCATGAATGTCTATATTAATATAATATTTAAAACTTGAATTGCAAAGTAAAAAATTGATCTATATTTTATTATAATTTCTACTAGCTTGATTATCAAAGCTAAATGGCACCTTAACATTAATGTCATTAGGGTATTTTTTATTAAAGATTTAACAAATCTAACAACATCATAATTTATACTACCATTATTTTTTACATTATTTTTTACATGTTTTTAATTCCTTAACTTTCAGTGAATTTTAAAATTAATCCATTTTGAAACTTTGGACAAATTTAGTCCTCCATCTTTTGAAATACGTAGATTTAATCATTTTAATTAAATTTTGTTAGGTTTATTTGATATTTCGTACATATCTTAGGATTGTATTTGAGTTATTTATATTATTTGACATATTTTTGTTTTTATGTTAAGTTAAATACTATTATGAAACGCTCTTGAAATGTCAAATAAACTTAACGAAACTTGACTAAAAGGACTAAATTCACGTATCTCGAGAGATGCATAACTAAATTGGTCCAAAATTTCAAAATAAACTAATTCCAAAATTCAATAGAAAGTTAAGGATAAAAACATGGTTAACCCTTAGTTAGAAACATTTTTACTTTTTAAGAAGTATAACTCAATAAATTGAACCCATTTATGATGTGGAATCTCTTTACCATAATTAAATGTTGATCACTAATTTTAGGGGTTGCATGATAATGATGAAATTAGATTGAACCAACTTTATGAAATAGATTACATTTAGTCAGGTCTATCCAATATACCTTATTATTAGGTCTATTAGATATGAGTTGACCTGGCTTGGCTATACTTAGACCTAGGTCGACATGTGTTAACCTATATCTGATTCATTGAGCCTTACTTAGGTTTGGATCGTCTCACCTTAACATTGACAAGAGCTGACTATAATTAACATGGGTCTGAATTGACTTGACATGACCTGGGCTCATACCAACTTGACTCCACTTGGGCCTAGGTCGACTCTGCTCGACCCTAAACATGGGTAAACTCAACTTGGCATGAACTTGTGTTGACTCGGCTTAATCTTTGGCTCAAGATGACTCAACTAGACCTTCGACTTAGGCTGACTTGGATCGAACTTCAGCTCAAGTTGACTCATCACGAGCTCTGGCTAAGGTCGATTTGTCTCAATCTTTGACCTAGGTTGATAGCTCGACCTTCAATTTGTGACAACTTGGCTCAACCTTCGAGTCAAACTTCAGTGTGGGTGAACTCTACTCAACCTAGAGCTTGGGCCGACCTGACTCGAACCTTAGCCTACGCCGACTCGGCTCAACCTTTAGCCCAACCGACTCATCTTGATTCTTCAGTTTGTGTCGACTCATATTGATCTTCATATCAGACCAACTCATCTCGATTCTTGGCCTGACGTGACTTAACTTGATTGATCCATGGAAAATATACAAGAAAAATCGTAAGAGGAACCATGGAAATTCACGGGGCCTATGTTAAGGTCAAGAAGTCAAAGGATGAAAGAACAAATATCTTCAAGACTCATGATGATACAAGAAGCTAAAAACCCCAAAACATGAAGCTTATAGCTTATAACTCACTTTTAAAATAAAATTGTGAATTGTATGTTCGTTGGGCGAACATATGTAGTTGGACAAACACTTTTGCAAATTGAATTTGTCGCTAGGTGACTTCGCTTGCTAGGCGAATGCAAGCTGGCCGAATCATCCCTCGTTGGACGAAAAGACACATTTTAAAGTTATGTTTTTATTTTCTTAAGTTGGTTGTCAACCTTTGCTGTTAGGCCTATCTTTAGAGTTCTAGGAGAGTCTATTTATTCACATTTTCAAAACTTTTGTAATCACTTTGATCATTAATGAAATTGTTTCTTTAAGAGAATGTTTTCTTGGTTCTTGGATTAGAACTTTAGATTCTTATCAAGGATTAACAACTTATGGCAAATCTACCTTAGACTTATCAATCTTGATCGTGATGTCTTGACTTATAAATATTGGATTTGATTGTGGCGTCTTGACTTATCTATCTTTGATTGCATCTACACTTTGTTTCTTATCAAAGAGGATCTCTTTGTGGTAAATTTTCCTTTACTTATTAATCTGCTAGATTATGGCACATTCCATCTCTGTCTTATTTCGCGTTCTTTATTGTTTATTTTGGAGAAGAAACCCAGAGTCAGAAAAGATCATCTTCTTTCCAATAAGAATCGTATCATTGACTTTGGCCATAGTCGACATTCCTCAAGCTCCAGTCTTGGCAAACTTGCCTCGACCTTCAATCACGACTAACTTAGCTCAACTTTTGACCCTGGATGACTCAACTGAACTTTTAGTCTAGGCCGACTTAGCTGGACCTTTGGCCTAGGCCAACTCCTCTCGATTCTCCGGCTTGAGCTAACTCATCTTAACCTTCATACCAAATCGACTCTTATTGATTCTTTGGCTTGGGCCACATCGGCTTGATCTTCGCCCCATCAGCCTAAGCCAAATTGGCTTGATCTTTTAACTTGGACCAACTCATCTTGAATTTCCACTTAGGATCAACTTGGATCAACTTGGTTGGACCTTTAGCCCTAGTCAACTTGACTTGATTCTTCGGTCTGCACCAACTCAACTCAATTCTTCTATTCGGTCGACTTGACTCGATCCTAAGCCCATGATGACTCGAATCCACCCTTTAGGACCATGTCGACTCGCTTTCACCTTTGATTCGGGTAAGCTCAGCTTGACTTTTGGCACAAATTGACTCGCCTCGACCTTTGACCTAGGCAGATGCATCTTTTCCTTCGACCCAAATTAACTCGTCTAAACCTTTGGTTTGGGCCGACTCGACTTGACCTTTCGGCCCGAGTCGTCTCAACTCGAGTCTTCAGCTTGAGTCAAGTCAATTTAGTTCTCAGCTTAGAACGACTCAGTTTAATTCTTCAATTTAGACCAACTTGGCTTACTTTCGGTCTGTGCTGACTTAGCTCAACTTTCGACCCGGATACATTAAACTATACCTAGGTTGATTTGGCTTAGATTTTTTCTTAAGTTTAGTCAGACCAACCTTCAACATGAGTCGACTTGAGTCGATTTGCTCAACCTTGAACCTAAGCTAACTTAAGTCGACCTGGTCCTATCTGCCATATCTGCCATAGCTTAACCTAGATGAACATTGGTTTTGAATATTTAAAATCAATAAACATATTCAATCTAAATCAATTGCAATCCAATTAAGTGAATTCAACTTAAAATCTAAAATATAGATTTAGATTTAGAAAAAATCAATTTAAATAGACATAAATAATATAAATTTGGATTATTAAATTATCTTTTGTCCAACCGTAATTAAATCTAGTTTAAACAGCCATAAAATACAATATTTTTTTTTGTCTTGGACTTCATGGTTTCTAGTGTAATAAACATGTTAGGGTTTAAGTTTACTAGCTTATTATTCATACATATGTTAGCCTGTGAACTTATTGGAATTTCATTATGCATATATTCATCATTAAAGATTTCTTCTTCAATTTTCTTTGGTGAGTAGAAAATTTATGAATTAAGTAGAAAACATTATAATAATAGTTTAATTACTTATTAGTGATTGAAATATAAGCAATGACTCAATTCTAAACATGCCGGCTGCTTCTACAATATGGCCTTCTCCATGATTAAATTAATATCAATTTAACATTTCGTAGCATTAGGGATAATTAAGGTTGTTTATAAAAAAAATAATACACACACATACATACATACATATATATATATATATATATATATATATATATATATATATATATATATATATATATATATATATATATATATGTTTCCTGAATATGAACATTTGATGATATTATAGGAAGTGTCTCTCATGGTAACCAATTGTGATGTGTGACATCAAACACAGTCGTTGATTGTTAGATGATAATGACTGGAGAGCTAAAAATAAGGTATAGACATCGATTCCAATCAAACACAGAAGCGAATTTCAGGATCGTGTTTGCTCAAATAATGCATACATCAACGCTTGGCAAGTACTTGAATAACACACTTTCATTACACATTATCATAACCCCTTCAAAGATTCTCCCTTATACTTCTGGTTGAGTCAGTGTTGGAAAAGACAAAATGTCTACTGAGATTTTTTTTTTTTGGACTACTTAATTTATTTCTACTCATCTTCTCATTCGAAACTAATCTCACTCTCCATTGCTTTTGGTTTCTCTGGAGTTATCAATTATAGTTTCCTATGTTGATAAACCAACTACTGAATTTCTTTGTTTTCTTTTTATCGAGTTTAACGGTGTTATTTGAATGGATTCGATAAATTCAATCCATACATAAAAAATTACTCTCACTTATCTTAACAGGACAGACTTATCTTACATTCTGTTAGAAAGACTTTAGATATAAGAATTTGTTTGAGCTGGTTATCAACATTAATCATTGATTTTCTTATATGATTGATGAGTCTTTCGAAGTAAGATTATCACATATAGATAATATCAATGAAAACTCAATTTATTTGCATGTCAAGCATATGAACTTGGAAGACTTTCATGATTGACTTGGGACAAACTGTTTGAAAATGAAAATGCTCTGTTCAGTTACGTTGCAAGCAGTAAAAATTTGTAGTGCAACAGTGAATAGTGACAATGAGTGGAACTTGTTATAGTGCGACAGAAAGTGTTTTTGTCATTACATTGTAACATATGTGGTACAAAGAAAGATAGCAATCACAAGGAGTTATAGTCTAAGCAAAAAGGACTGACATTGACATTTGTAACACATGAATGACAGTAGTTGTCTTTATGAATCCTTGGTCCTAATAATGGTAATGGAACCTCTTCCCCTAGTATGAATCCTGGTGAGGGACGTAACTGTTTTTCCAGACAAACCAAAACTACTTCCTTTGACTAATTTGCATGGAAGAGTCACAGAATCTGTCACAGGATGAGGAATTGCCTTTGATGTTGATGGGGTGCTCAGAATTTGGTAATTGATATCTTTCAGTGTTGTTTCCCCTCCAACTCCTCCACACTTCACTAACTTAAACGGGTAAGCAATTTTCTTCCGTTGACCTGGTAAGAGAAAAGATAAAGAATCTGTGGAATACAGAGAAAAGAACGACCATGTTGAAACCGAGAAATCACTCACCAGATGCATAACTGTTTTGAGCAGATTCTTGTTTGATGGCAGCTTCATGTGCGTCACCCAGTGTTGTTGATGACAGCCTCGTACTCATGCTCCTTTTTTTATGTGCAATGCCACAATCTACAAAGGTGATGAGAAAATGATCAGTTATGTTTCATCTCATTTCAATTACAATGACATGCTACAATTCCAGACTCCACCAAGCTTCATACACTTGGCCACAGAATTTGCATCAAACAGTTGAGAAAAAGCAAAAGAACAAACTGATGAACCCGAACATAGGAAAAAAACAAGATTCCAAAGCGTACGTACCATGAAGAGGTGGAGCTGTTGTGGAGAACATTGGAAATTGTTCTACCTGATCATCCAAGTAATGAAAATTCCAGTGGTAAGAATTTGAAATTTTCAACTTTCGCTATAAATTAACATCGTTAAGCAAATTAATACAACCTTTTGATAGCAGGATGGTAAATTTTGTTCCTTGCACCAAATACCCTTGCCTGCAATGGCATCTTGAAGGTACCCAGAAGATGTATCAGATTGAAACCAAGGCTCTGGTGTAGAAAAAAACACAGTAACATATAAAACAAGTAGAGCTAATAGTGTCAGACATTAACATTTCAAGAAACAAAATGAAACATAAATAAGAATATTGAAAAGGAAAATAGTATATAGCATATGTACCAAGTGTTTGATCTGCATCAGTGGCTCCAATCTCGAATTCCATGGAGCTGGAGCAGTCAGAAAACCAGTTGTTGAGGTGTGAGTGTGACATAGCGGGAAAGCCTTCTCTTTCTGCAACTCAATTGAATTGTGTTTTAAATTTCATTTAAAGATATATATATATATATATATATATATATATATATATATATATATATATATATATATAATTTTAAAATAGAATTTGAAAGAGGATAAGATTAAAGTATGGTTGGCAAAAGCTGAAAAGGATGATAAATTAAAAAATGAGTTTGTTATTTTTTAAAGAAAGGCCAGTGTAGTGAAGATGATAATCCATTGTTAGTTAAGCTAAGAATATCTCACCACTTTGTCGTATCTTATTCACCATTAAATTTTATCTTGTCCTATCTTATTCACCAATTAAGACTTAATCCTATCTTATGCACCAATTAGGACTGATGTTAAAAACTAACACAGTTTTCATCTTATTGGTTTTCCGGCACCAACTCTCACCATGCCAGTTTGCATCACATTTCCATTCTCCGGCAACAATCCATAATATTAGTTATCGTTGCACTTTATTGTATTTTATACTTATCATAACTTTGGTTATAATTGTTTTTTTTTCTTCCTTTTTTTATTTGACCATATAAGTTCCTAAGGAAGAAAAAGAAATACTGGTAAATTGTTTCAAATTTTATTTAACCGTTTCAAATACTAATGGAAAGTATAATTTATACACAACATTTCAATTTGATTTTATTTCATTATTTTAATATTTATTTTTTAATTTTTTTTATATTTAATGAAAAAGGAGACAAACACATAAGCAATTCATAACACCTTAGAAATGTGTTTTTGATTGCAAGGCAAGGTGCATATAGATTATTATCTTTATCTCTCTAACGCAAAACATTCGTTACCCATCATCTCTAATATGTTGCATTTAGATACATAAATATATAGACAAATAAGTAATACGTTTACATACGTTTATATACATATATTTTGGTTTTTATTTTATTAAAATTTTCTCCGTTTATTTTTCTAAATTTTAAAATTATTATTTATTTTTATCTATACCTATATATAAAGGATACACACCATTTTGATGTCCACATTTCTATTTTTAATTTTATTCTTTAATAAATAATCCATTTTAAAATTAAAATTATTATTTTTCTTTTAAGAAATCTCTTTATTAATTACTTTCATTTGTACTATAAATATAAATATAAATATAAAGCAACTTTAGAGAAATAAAAAAATCATAAAAATTAAAATTAAAACTCATTTATTTTAGTATTTGAACTTAAATAATATTCATACTATTACCCGATTATCCATCCATCTTATCTTCACATCAAATCATTAGCTTCCCTAATATTTTCTACATATGAAAAATAATATATATATATATATATATATATATATATATATATATATATATATATATATAGTCAATGCTAAAGATGTAAATATACAAATTTAATTAATTTTTAAATTTTTCATGAATTTAAATATTTTTAATTGGATTTTTATTAATTTTTAAGTATTCAATTTTTTTTTCAATTTCGTTTAATTTTTTTTATTAATTAAGTGACTTATTTTCTTGACATCTTACTTATATTTTATGTATTAAAGAATGTGAAATTTTATGATTAATATAAAATAATAATATGGTTAATATAAAATGATAATAGACTTTAAATGAATATGTATTGAAAACTTAAAAAAATAATGATCATCAGAGAGCAGATGATCTCATTATTCAACATGTTTCGATTAAAACAATAAAAAGGTATTATTTTACATCAATTACAATATTATTTTATATAAATTACAAAACCTCATATTTTTTAAATTCAAGATAAGTAAAATGATGAAACAAGATAAATATCACTCATTTAGTAAAAAATTAAATAAAAATTCAATTAAAAAGTATTAAAAAGTTAAATATTTAATAAATAAAAATGTTATTTAAAAATATCCAACTTTTTATAAGGGATTTGAAATTTAACTAATTCATATATTTAAATTAACAAATTGTTGTGAGAGATATTTGTAGCTGCTTTCTTTCTAGTACAGTGATTGACAAACATTTAGACTTTAGATTTTAGAATCATGTATAAGGTTTCTTCTCTTCCCTCTATTATTTATGCATGTTTCTTGTTTAGCTAAACAGCAGTAGTGATATTAAGAACAATCATTTTCTAAAGCTGCTTTCTAGTAATGTCGTCGTAATCAAGTATTTAATAAGTCAAAGAAAGTAGTTAGAACCCAATGAGAGACAAGACATATGGCACTACCATGGAATAACTTGCGTGTTTTTCTGTAGAAGGCTCTCTGGGAAAACAACATTCTTGTCTTCTATATATGTCACCTTTATGCCATATTCCACACCATCTTCCTCTGTCACAAATTCCATCCAACGCTTATCTTTAAGGAACAAAGCACACTCCATCTTATTCTAGGGCTTTCACGAACATTCTGTGTATTACTACTTTTCAAAACCACGGGCGTAAATGAAAAACCCTCAACACAACAACACAAACACAAACACCAACTATATAAACTGAACTCAACCCTCAGTTTCTGGCAGCATCGGTTAACTATGGCAAAGACACGAACTATTGGAGTAGCCATGGATTTTTCTCCCACAAGCAAGTTAGCTCTTCGATGGGCCGTTGATAATCTCATCAACCATGGTGATCAAATCATCTTGATCAATGTTCAGCCTCCCCAAGCTCATCACACCCGAAAGGAGCTTTTTGAAGACACTGGTTCACGTTAGTGGCCCTCTTTCCCTTTCTCATGCACACATACACATGATCCATGTTGTGTTGTTTCTTATCAGAATTAGAGTTCCATCTATATGAACAACATGAATATTATCAAAATGAATCTACGAGTTCTATGTTTTGTACATAACTTGAACTTTTGGTTGGTTAATGGCTTTGCAGCTTTGGTGCCTTTGGAGGAACTGAGGGAGTTGAATTTTACTAAGCAATATGGGATTGCAAGGGATCCTGAGGTCATAGATATGCTTGATACTGCCTCCAAGACTAAAGGGGTATATTTACGTTGTTTTTTATATGTAACATGCTTTTATCGGTTAGAAATCACGCATCCATCAGAGATAAAACAAATTTAAAATATATAAATAGACGCAGATCTTATTTTTCAAATTGGTTTTGTGTTGATGTTTGAAACAGGCAAAGGCGGTGGCAAAGGTGTATTGGGGAGATCCACGGGAGAAATTGTGTGAAGCTGTGGAAGATCTTCACCTTGATTCTTTGGTTCTTGGAAGCAGAGGTTTAGGTCCCATTAAAAGGTATCAATATTAACCATTCATTAACCAACTTTTTTTTTTCTTAATTTTTTCTAATCTCTTAAACACTGTTTCTTGCAGGGTGTTGTTGGGCAGTGTAAGCAAGCATGTGATGACAAATGCCTCTTGCCCCGTCACTGTGGTCAAGGCAAAACAATCTTCCAATTCCCGTCATTGAATCCCGTTGTGAATGATAATAATAATTACTTAAATAGTATATATGAATCTATATGGAGAATCGAAAACACTGTGTTGTTACTGTTCAATGATTGTGATTTTGGTCATGTGTTTTCGTGTACACCTTGTAATGATGTTGTTTCATGTAAATATATAGTATGGTTTGGTTTCGATTGGATAGAATTAAAGATTTGGATTGGATCAAGAAATAAGTGCTTAAGGATTGGCCCAGTCTTGAAGCCATGTCCAATTATAAGCCTGCAAGATCATGGGCTCAATTTGTCGTTAACACTTCATATTCAATTGTTGTATATAAATTCTGGCCCACGACAGCATCCATGACAATAAAAGCATGAAAATAAATTCTGCTTCGCATTATAGTGAATTCATTAAAAAATTATCATTTCACAATTTAATTATTTTATCTTATTTAATAAGAATTCAATAAAAAAAAAAATCATAGACTCATTAACAGAATTTTTACACAGTGAACTTGATCACGAACTTTTGGCTTTTGGGTTGAAATAGTTGCTACTGCCGACAGTAATCTATTTCCAGAAGGCATTTAAAGCCTGAATCCAGTAGAAGAAGAAAGAAGCAGATATTTTGATGAAAAATGGTTCATCAATCGTCATCATCCACCTTAACTCATTATAATTGAAGAAACTTCCTTATTTAACCAAAATCAACATTAACGTGCTTAAAGTCAATCTTTTAAAGCTGGTTGTGTTTTGTCTTTTAAAAAGAAACTTCACATCAAGCATGGTGGTATCAAGAAGTGAGTTTGGGAAGCAAAAGTGAAAGCATTGATCAAAAACACCATTTTTTATTTGGATGAATCAAAATGGTCCAAACCCATATTATTGGTGCAAGCTTATGTTAGTGTTCATAAGTGCGTGTGGCGTTCTCTTATTCGTTTGTTGTCACAACTTGGAACTAAAATATACAAAATGTCAGACTCAGCCTATGAACTCACAACTAATTGTCCTTTCTCAGTTATAAATACTTTTCAATAGAAAATGAAAGGGTTAAAGAAAAAAACAGAAACATAAAGAGTTGAAAAATTAAAAGCATATTAGTGTCTACATAAATTTTGTTTTTTTAATCGTAATGTATTGCATTGGGTTACCCGTGAAAATTGGATCCTCCTCCCAACTTTTGTATCTTATGCATGTGTTTGGACCAAATTCATTTCTACTTATAATTTGCATTTTAATTGCCAAAGGGAAATGGATTTGACAAATCCCACATTTCCATTTCTTATAACTGTTTTTGTCCTTTTGTAATTGAATTCTTTTAACATATGTTCTTATAACTATAACTTTTTGTACACCATAAACTCTAATTGATATAGAGCAAAGCAATTCAGCGTAATCAAATAAGAACTACTATTTTTCTAATAAAATTATTAAAATTTAATTAATGTTAAAAGAATACAAGTTTTGTTATCTTAAACATTTTCTAATCTCTTATCAAAATTTTAAATTAATAATTATGCAACTACACTAAATGCTTTAATTAAAATCTATAATTAAGATGAACTTGATACAAGAAATGAATTAATTAGATGTTATATTCTTTAATTATGGAATTTAAGGATAATAAAATAATAAAAATTTAAAAATTATCATTATACTCTTCTTCTTTTTTTACGTAATTCTGATTCATTATATTTTGAAATATGTTTAGGAGTAAGAGATCATCTTTTCGTGGCTAGCTACCTTGGGACCCATATAGGAGACTTCGGTACTCTCACATTGAAGTTCTATGTGAATGGAAATTTTGTCACATTGCAAGGCAACAAATGTGATCAATTAATAGAAGACAGTTGCATAATACTCGTAGAGATTGACAAATAAATCTGTATATATCACCCAAAACCGTCTCAGTTTTGATGAGAAAATCTCGCATTGATTGAGTATGGATATGGATATGGATAATATTCAAAGTTTTCAACTACGAATGAAGATGAGAATGGAAATATGCATATCCCCACCCAAATAACCGACCATGTTTAAATTACTAAAATATCTATAATTTATTAGATAATCTAATATATATATATATATATATATTATTAAACATAATCTATTTCTTACTCTCTTAATATTTGGTTATACACTTTTTTTTACTCTCTCAATTGTATGACTTGTTTTTCAAGATTTAATCTTTAAGGTAAGTTTTCGTCTTCTTATTACACAATTTTTTCTTTTGTACGTGATTATGTTCAAATAGGTGTTCTTCAATTTTATTTATCAAATAATTTGTAGGTCACACATTTGATTATCTTTACTCCTTATAATACATACAAATACAAATATATATATATATATATATATATATATATATATATATATATATATATTTATAAGAATGTTTGACTCTTAATTTGTAGCTCTTCTTTTTGTTAATCATGAGGCCAATGAATTTTTAGAGTTTATGGCAAAAAAGAAAAAATCTAGAACTACAGTTATGAAAATAGAGTTGAATTATTACTTGGAAGAAGATAATTTGTCAATTATACAAGAATTTGATATCTTATGATGGTGGAAAACAAATGGGTTAAAGTTTCCAACCCTTCAAGTAATTGCAAGGGATGTTTCAACTATTCAAATAACAACTTCTCACAGTAGTCCACTTCATATTATTATAGAGGCTTTAATGTGTACAAGAAGTTAAGAAGTTAAATATGCATCTAGGTAAGTTACTCAAATTTATTAATATTTATTGTTAGTATTTTTTTTTTATGAAATGTATTAATTGTATTAATTGTTGAGTTGAGAAATGTGGATGTGGGAAGTAAAATTTTAGAGAGAATTGTGTGGGCAATTGAATTATTGATACATAAATGATTATAAGAATGAGCAGTTTCCCTAGTTCCAGCTAACTATGGGACCCTTCTGAATATTCATCCACGTTAGTGCAAACTCATACCATGCCACAAACATAAGTACTTTCCATTCACCACACGTTTTGTTAGGATAACATGAAAAAATAACAGACATTTCTCACATGCTTATATTGTATTCATCGAATCACGTGCTTTCATAAATGCAAAATTCCCTTCAGCCATAACAAAACTAAGTTATAAAATGTTCTGTGATTCATGATTCAATGACTGTGATCAAATACATATAAAATGCATTATTCGGGTTGACTTGAGGTTCAGTTATGGATACATGTCTTTGGTTTGATTTTCATGAAGAGAGAGAGGGTTCGTGAATTTTGTCCATGCTGGTTTAAGAATTCTTAAAAAAGATCTAGTTTTTCAAGATTTATAGTACTAGTAGAATGGGAAAAGATTAACAATATATTATTTTTTATTTATTTATTAATTTTCATATCATTGAAATTAATAGTAATTTAAAAATTATATTTAAAGGTTAAATATGTTTTTAATTTTAAAATTTTAAAGTGAAATTGAAATTTATCTTTCTCTTAAAATTTGATACACTTTTGTCTACAAATTATAAAAATGAATAGATATAGTATTTTTAACCTAATCGAGTTAATTTTTTTAAGTGTCAACCAACGTTTCGGGCTGGCGTTTGAGACGTTTACACACTAACATTAAAAAGACTTTTTACGTCCTGCATTTCAATTTTTTACTTATGTACAGAGTCAACGTAGTTTTGGGAGACGTAAAGTTACGTATGTTGTTGTTTTAACTTATGTAAATTTACGTTTCATAACAACATAATAGACATAAATTTATGTCTGACACAAAATTCTCAGACATAAATTTATGTCTGACACAAAATTCTCATACATAAATTTATGTATGTTAGTACATTAACAAACATAAATGTTGTAGTTTCTTTTTTAATTTCGTGATTTTAGCATGAAACCAAAACGTAAAAGTCATAAACAATCTAGAACAAAATATATATATATATATATATATATATATATATATATATTTCTCAAACAACATTTATAGTACATTTAACAATCAAAGTACATATGTAATGAATAACTACTAAATGAAAGGAAAAAACTATTAAATCATAAACCTAATCTTCTTGTAAATGCTTGAAGAGACAAGATGTCCGGTCTCTTCTTACTTCCAACATGTCGTTATTTGATTATGGAGAGACATCATCGAAGTCTTAAAACAATGATATAAGTGTTTACATACCTTCGTCCAATCTCTAATGATTCTTGCTCTAATGATAGTTGTCATCCAATGCATATGACATAATACCCGCATTCAAAAGAACCATTATTCCTATTACATTACAAATAACAAAAGGAAAAATTAATATCTTAAATAACTTCTATGCAAAACAATTAATTTAAGATATAATTCCTAACCTTTGGTGTTATAAATTGAACATTTTTTATCTCCTATGCAGTAATTGATTTAATTATGCCACAACTCTGGTTAAATTCAAAGATGTCATAATTGTTATATATTAGATGTTATGAAGTTTGTAAGATTATCCTTATAGAGAGTTCTTCATGTCGAAGTTGAATTTCTTATTAATGGAACAAAATCAAATAAATATATAATAATATAAAATATAAAATTATATAATATTATCTAAAGCTTAAAAATCTAAAATATCTAATAAATCTAAAATTATCTGAAGTCTAAAAAACATAAAATATAAAATTATCTAATTTATCTAAAGCCTAAAAAAATCTAAAATATATCTAATAAATATAAATTATCTAAAGTCTAAAAAATATAAAATAAAATAAAATAAAAAATCTAAAAAATATAATCTAAAGTATTAAATAACAAATAAAATTAAAATTAATTAAACTTTAAAATCATGTTTCATTATCATGCACAACCCAATTAAACCCTAAAATTAATTAAAAAAAATGTCTAAAACTCATAGAAAAAGTGAACCTATATACATGCTAACAAATTCACGCACAAACCAAAGGTGAAGGTTCATCTTCACGCACAGACCAAAATCCAAAGGGAACAAAATATAAAATTCTTCACATTCATACATTATCTCGTAAAGGCCAAGTTTAAGAAAGAAGACGAAGAAAATCAACCTTATTGTTGAAAATAATCCGTGGAAATAATGTTTTTCAATGTGACAAACATCACAGAGAAAGAAAACATAAGCTTTGCGCAACAATGGAGGCCTTATGAAGGTCGCAGCTGTCATTGTCGTTTGTAGAAGGTTTTGTGCGTGCTCTATTAAGGAGAAAGTGAAAAGAAATTGTCTAGAGAGTTTTCTTGATGAGTTTTTACATTAGACCCCTTGTTGTTAAACGTAAATTTACGTATGATCCTTTGAAGTCAGATATAAAAATAAAAATTTACGTCTAACGAGAAGGAGTCAGAGGTAAAAATTAGCAAATTATTTAGAAAAATGTCATCACACATTTTTCACACCTGACCTTTGTTGATAAGGCCTAAATGGATAAACATAATAAGTCATTTTTGTGTTAGTGACACCATTTGACATATTCTCATCTAGATGTCAATTTGGAATGTCGTTATATACGTAAGAAAAAAAACTTTGTTAAGTTAAAAGAATAAGGTTTATACATTTTCAAAGTTTGAGACAAAAATATATTAAAATTTGGAATATAAGAGAATTTTAATTTTGTTTCCAAATTTAAAAAGTACAAACATATTTAATCCTTCAACAAATAATAGTCAAATTTAAAATAGAAATAACCAAATAAAAGAATTATCTCCCTCTTTTTCATCTTTATCTCAATTAGAAAAACTGACTATCTAACACTAGAAAATTACCAAAATACATTGAGACATCAATGAAACCATAGGTATAATAAGAAGAGAGAGTACAGGAGCATGAGATGTTGTCATGCTGAAATCAAAATAACTATTTGTGATGCATGAAAAGAGAAAAAAAAATAGAAATTGAAGATGAATAGTTGTGTATTATAGTAGAGAAATAAGAAGTGCTATACATCTTGACATTTGAATCCTGACAGAGACCGGATGTTGAATTTTTTTAAAGAAAAAAGCATGTTGGGAAAGAGAAAGCTGTCCTACTTACATTATGAATGCGAAAATGAAGCATTCAAAATGTTTGAGACAAATAAACAACCGTGAGAAAACTGACGACCACGACTAGCTCATATTTAAATGATGCTTCAACGAGGTTGTCACCCAGTTGTGATCTAAGATCGTAAGCGGAGATAATTATAAACTATTTGAATTTCAATCATATACATTTTTAAAGCAAAAGTAAATAATTAAGGAGAATAAAATTAGAAGATAAATATAAGATTTAAATGGGTAATTTTTTTTCAATAATAATAATTTTAACAAAATTAAGGAGATATTTGTTCACGTATCTGATACCACTTGTTAGATTTAACTAGGGGATTTCATTATGGAGATACAATACCAATGAGATCTGAGCCTAACCACATAAGATACTGACACCACTCTCAACCCAATACCTTAAGGCAATGAGTTTATGGATCTTTATTCTTATATAGTGATCTACTTTCTCATTTCGAACTAATGTGGGACTTAGACTCATACTTGGATTCCTAACAAAAACTTCAATTTACAAATCATTGCATAAATCAATTAGAAGTGAAGTTAATTCTTGCATAACAATTTTATTAATTTGATAATGAAGAACTATAAATTCATTGTTTAAAAATTTTAAGTTAGAGATAATGTTAATTCAGTTTGTGTGTATTGGACTCATGTCTAATTAATGTTATATCTATTTATAATGTTTTCTTGAAAGACCGGTAATTTTTTATTTAGGTGCTAAAATGTATGTCTAATTTAATTTTGTTAAACTAGTTTATAAGGTGAGAATTATTTTCTTTCATAATCTTTAAACTAGTCTTAATTTTAATTGACAGTTATTTTTAATCGACATATATTTTTTATTTGATGTAAAATCTTCGACACATCTTTTAATAAATGTGAAATTTTCTAAAACTCTACTCATGTTAAAAGGACATTGTATATTGGATATGATAATAAATAATATGATAAACCAAAATCTCGTCTAAAATAAACTCTTAATAACTTAAATTAAATTTAGGGTTAAATATGTTTTTAGTCCTTCAACTTTGATGCGAAATTAGAATTCTTCCTTGTCTGAAATTTTAATATATTTTAGTTTCTAAAATTTAAATATGAATGGATATAGTTATTTTAACCCAATTACGTTAATTATTTTAAATGATATAAACAACTCAAATGCTAGTACGAAATATATTTGACATATAAAAAAAATTAACATAATTACATTAAAAAGACTATATTATACTCACATTAATTCAAAATATTTCAAATTTTCGGACAGACATCAATTTTAATTTTACGATCAATGAAAAATTATAAACATATCTAATCTAAATTTAAAATTTAATTTATTTTATATAAAAGGGTTGTGTTGGATTAAACTTAAATATGTTAGGATAAAATGATCTTAATATTGATACTAACGATCAATCATAAACATTACCCCATACTCATAAACATGTTGTAATTAGTAAACGGAAGCATACCTGAATTAGTCATAACGATGATGTTCCCTTCTTTAGAGCACTACTGATCCAGTGATCTTTCTCGTGTAGAGCACCTTTATTTCCTTTGATTTTATTTTTTGATGGAGACAGAGAGAAAGGAACATGAACTTGAGAAGTACGTTATGACTCACTGTTCTTTTAGAAGGGGACCATGACCATTTATAAACAGTTAATTACTTAAGTTTCAGTATTTCTAATTTAGCCCCTCATCAAATTAAAAATTATTTTATGGTCTCTACATAATATTTATTTTCATGACATATATTTTTAACTAAATCTTTAATTTAGTTAGATCACTTTATTTTTGGCTTAATAAATAATGACTTTAATATATTTAATTATGTGTCATATATATGCATGACCTAAAATTAATAACAATTGTTTATAGAAATAAAACTTATCAAATAAAAACATTTACTTTCTAATTAACCAATAAGAGAAAATGGACATAAAGGGAATGAGGAGGAGACAGACAGGGTTATCGGTTGGGATAACTTGGTCCATGCAAATAAAATAAAGATGCGTTACTAATGCATGTGGCGGTTGTCCCATTTCCACGTACAGATCCTCACTATCTGTATTTTATAGTACAACTTCCATCTCTTACTCACCTTTATTTTATTTTTCCTAATATGACAGTGATAATAACATTTTATCAGTATTCATTTTTTTTTAAGTAATTGTACATAAACGTCTAAAATTGAAATTGTTAATTAAATTGAATCAATACATATGAGCTAAACCAAGGACTTTGACCACATTAATCATGCATAATTCAGTAGTCTTACAATGCATTTTTATAGTTTTAACTTTCAGGTATATTTAAATAATCAGTTATTGCATAAGATAAAAATTGCATACCGGTATGTACGGATATCCATGAATAAAATTCTTTAGAGTAGTTAATGGTGGGTACCACCCATTATTAATATATATGTGGTTTTTCTTCACTAGCAAATTAATTGGACAATGACAGATATCATGGTTCACATGTGAGTATCACTACCCATTCCATAGGTGTTTTTATATCGGTATAATTGAAATTAATCTTTTAATTAGAAATTTATAAGGTTTTAAAGAGAAAAATATCAGTTGGAAATTTTCTAACTTCATTTTATTTAGTGTAATTTACTTTTTTTAAGTTAAATATTTTTCTTTCTATAAATTATGATATGAAATTAAATTTCGTTTTCAGTTTGATATGTTAAAAAATGAATATGAATAAATGTAATTTAGGAAGAAGAATGATTCAAAGTTTAAGATAAAAGAAAAAAATCTTTTTTTTTATAAAAGTTAAAAGAACTAAATACTTATTTAACTTTTTTAAAAACTATAAATTTTTTTAATATATATATATATATAACAAATAACATTTTTTATTCTTTTCATTATAATTATCAAAATCTTCTTCAATAAACTTAATTTAAGTTTAAATATCTTAAATAATAGTTAAAATTAAAATAAAATATAAGTATAATATAAATTAATAAGAAAAATAATAAAAATTATTACAAAAATTAAATTTTAATTCAATACAATAGAATAAAATAATGTGTATATATTAATGAATATGTTTCTAACGTAAAATAAGTTATTAGTATATATGTTTTTGTTAATTAATTGTCAAATAAATATTTATATTAATATTATTCTTTGTTCAAATGTAATTAAACTTATTTGTTTCTTGTTTCAAAAACGGATACATATCATAAAAGATATCAAAATAATGTAGCTATTATTTTGTTTCCACACCGCACCACCAAGATTACATATGACTTAACCACCTAGTTCCATATTTTTTGTATATTAAAAGTTTTGAAATACAAATAGTAAAATTAAATGAAATTAAATTATGATAAACAAATTAACATAATTTAATTTTTATTCAAAATATTTTTTTTTCTTTCTTTCTTTTTTTATTCTCTATCAAAATATAAGTATTGTTAAATTTTCTATTTGTAGACATTGTTTTATAGAAATAGTTCATGAAAATGTAGTGATATTTTGTACTTATAATATAATAAAAAACATTTAAATTGTATACATATATAAAAAATATAAAATAAATTAAGAAACATACAAAATTACAAGAAGATAAAATAAATTTTTTAAATACTTCCATTTGTTTTTCTATTGTATGTTCTTATAAGCAATAAACGGTTGGTTATATATATAT
>Ga0214544_1000989_pt1 | contig 56701 bp, 23 predicted proteins | sample CNSS3metaG_FD_160074 | JGI IMG/M metagenome (GOLD analysis project Ga0214544, IMG submission 160074) | Root nodule microbial communities from cowpea collected in UCLA plant growth center, Los Angeles, California, USA - CNSS3 | ecosystem: Host-associated > Plants > Roots > Nodule | place: USA... | reverse complement strand
CTGTATATATATGCTGATCGAGATAATTAATTATTTCAACTAAATCCGTTCCTCGTGGGTTCGACACTCTTACTTCAAATCATTATACTACAGTTGACTTTTGGTACGCTTGCCAAGAGGCCAACAATAGGAAAGTTTTTTGTTGTCTATTTTAATGACATCTTGGTGTATAGTACAAGCTCTAAGCTTCATGTGGGTCATTTTAGAGTTATGTTATCTCTTCTCTGAGACCACCAACTCTATGCTAACATTGACAAGTGCACTTTCTGTGTAGTGAATGTCATCTTTTTGGGATTTGTGGTCAATAAGAGTGGGGTGCATGTTGACCCCGCAAAAATCAAGGTCATCCAAGGATGGCTTGTGCCAAAGAATGTTGGGGACATTAGAAGCTTTCATGGATTAGAAAGTTTTTATAGAAGATTTGTCCTCAACTTCTCCACCATTGCTTCACCCCTCAATGAACTTGTTAAGACATATCTTTTGAGTGGGGTGAAAGACAACAAAAGGCTTTTGATGATATCAAGACTAGGCTCACCCAAGCTCTCATTCTTGCTCTTCCAAACTTTGAGAAAACTTTTAAGCTAAAATGTGATGCTTCTGGGTGGGAATAAGTGTGGTTTTGTTACAAGAAGGCAATCCAATTTCCTATTTTAGTGAAAAACTAAATGGTTCTTCTCGTAACTATCCCACCTATGACAAAGAGCTATATGCTCTTGTGCGAGCTCTTCATACTTGGGAACATTATCTTGTGACCAAAGAGTTTATTATCCATAGTGATCATGAAACTCTCAAGTATTTGAAAAGCCAACACAAATTGAATAAAAGACATGCAAAGTGGGTTGAATACTTAGAGCAATTCCTTTCTGTTATCAAGTACAAGAAAGGGAAAGCTAATGTGGTGGCTAATGCACTATCAAGGAGATATACTCTCTTAGCCAAGCTTGGATCCCAAATTCTTGGATTTGACAACATATGTGAATTGCATATTTATGATCCCTTCTTTGCTATCATTTATCATGATTGTCTCATTAAGTCCCAAGGCGGCTTTTATCTCTCAAATGGATATCTTTTCAAAGAAGACCGCATATGTATTCCTCTAGGTTCTCATAGAAAACTTTTGATCAAAGAGATGCATGATGGGGGACTTATGGGTCACTTTGGGGTCGCCAAAACTTTGGTCATGCTTAAAGAGAAATTCTTTTGGCCCCATATGAAAAGGAAAATACAAAACCATTGCGCTAGTTGTTTGAATTGTTTGTATGCTAAGTCTAGCGCAATGCCTGCAGGGATGTATACTCTTTTGCCTGTTGCTTCCACCCCTATGGATTTTGTCTTGGGACTTCCAAAAACTTCTAGGGGTGTTGACTCTATATTTGTGGTAGTGGACCATTTTTCTAAAATGGCACATTTTATACCATGCCACAAAGTAGATGATGCTAGCGACATAGCAAGGTTGTTCTTTAGAGAAGTGGTTTGCCTCCATGGCTTACCCAAAACAATTGTGTCTGATAGAGATGCTAAATTTCTAAGCCATTTTTGGAGGACCTTGTGGTCTAGGCTAGGAACAAAACTTTCTTTCTCTACCTCTTGTCACCCACAAATTGATGGGCAAACCGAGGTAGTCAATAGATCCCTTTCCACATTGCTTAGGGTTTTGCTTAAGGGGTATCATAAATCTTGGAATGAGTATCATCCCCCTATTGAATTTGCTTACAATAGAGTGGTCCATAGCACCACCAAACTCTCACCCTTTGAGGTAGTTTATGGTTTTAACCCATGGAGCCAAGTCCGCACTCCACCCATGTGCCTCCTTCATCCAAGAGAGTGTCTTTTTTTCCAAGTCTTCATCCAAAGGCTAGGAAGATGCCTCCTTCTCCAAGCCACCATCCAAGGGTGATGATTAAAGCTTCTCCTCCAAGCTTGATCTAAGGGCCAAGAATTAGTCTAGCTTTTAGGCTCACATATAAAAGCCAAAAGTATACCATTTGTACATTTTTAACTCTTGAAATTTCTAATAGAATGTTTGTGTTGAGATCACTCCACTCTTCTATTAGTTTGAGAGCATACATGGCTAACATTCTCCTTCATCACCTCTAGCCACCTTCCATACCATAGCTCCACTTCTACTCTTCATTTTCACCAAAAACTTCCATTGTCGAGAGCTCTTCTTACTCTTATCTTCATTTCCGCTGCATTTCATCTACTTCTTGGTGTCTTCCATGATCTCCTTCCTCTCTTACACCAAGAATGTCCATCAATATAACTTTTAATTGAAATTGATTCTTCAATTTTGTTTTAAATGCATATAACTTTTTATTGAATAACTATTTCTCCAAATTACACGTGACACATCTTTATCTTAAAAAAACCATTTTAATTAGTGTTTGCATTCTTAAATTATTCACAAAACTCTGCTAAGGATACATCCCTCACACTCAGACATATTTGTGAGTGTTTTGATAACATCTCGCAACCTTGATGGACGTCTATCAATTGAGGAGCTTTAGAATATTGAAAATTCACTGGATGCATTAAAAGCATATTTGAAGAATAAAACTAAGGATGTCAACCGGATGGGTAAGAGTACGAGTAGTAGCTTTACCGTACCCTACCATTTGGATAAATATTTGTCCTGTATCCATACCCATATCCGTGTGGGTATCCGTTATGCAGGTACCTACATAATTTTTTAATATTAATGGATATCCACAGGTACCTTACAAAAGAAAATTTTAATATTTCATAACATATTTTAATCATAAATTGAAATAAAAATACAATACATAACATTCATAAATTTCAAACAAAGTGAAAATTACCCATTTAAATAGTGTTGAATGACAATTTACAAAGAAATGAAGATTTTTGTAAAACCAATTGATAAAAAACAACTCATTCAAAATCAATGTCTTAATGTTTTAATCATGTTTTTTTAAAATTTTTTAATTTAAATTAGAATATAACGGGTATAGGTATCCATGAGTATGAATACTATGATATCTGTACCCGTCCCATTAACATTCGGGTATAAAAAATATTCGTACCCATTACTCGTGGATATCCATTTACAATATATCAATTTCCTACTCGTTGTAGGTTTTATCCGCAGATATCCGCGGGTACGAAATTTTTTCATATCCCTAAATAAAACACTTCTTGTGAAGCTAGAGTTGCGATGTCGATGGAATAGGGACTCTATTGATTAAAAAAAGAAGAGGAAGTAATTAAAAATCTGCAACCTTTAGAAAACTTAAAGGAGTTGGCAATCTTTGACTATGGTGGGAAACAATTTCCAAACTGGTTACATTTATTATCGAACTTGGTGTCCTTAGAGTTGGATGGATGTGAATCTTGTGAACGTTTACCTCTTCTTGGACTTTTGCCATTTCTAAAGGACTTGAATATTGCTGGACTTGATGGGATAGTGAGTACTGATGCTGATTTTCATAGGAACAACTCTTCTTCATTTAGGTCCCTACATAGTTTGGTGTTCTCCAATATGGGACATTTGAAAAAATGGGAATGCAAAGCAGGTGTTTTTCTACGTGTACAATATTTTACTTTAATTTCATGTCCTAAGCTGAAAGAACACTTGCCAGAGCAACTTGTTTCTTTAGAAACACTGGAGATTAGAGACTACCAACAACTTGAGGCTTCCGCTCCCATGGCTCTACATTGGTAGCTATATGACTGTGGAAAGTTGCAATTGGACTGGGGTACCATGAAAGAGCTCAACATGAAAGCACCATTGCTGGAAATTGTTGGGTCCGACACTCTTGAATACTTGAACATTACCCTAGAGTCAATCAGTGATGATTGTGTCTTTATGGATCTTTCCACTAGATTTCTTCCCAACACTCAGGTTGCTTGATCTTAGTGGATTTCCTAATCTACAAATGATTACGTTGGATGACGTTCACAATCATCTATAGGATGTGACAATCAAAAAGTGCCCTAAATTTGAATCATTGCCTACAAATATCCAAATGTTGTTTCCATCTCTCAAGTTTATATGGATAAAAGACTGTCCAAAACATGAGTTGTTTCCTGAGGGAGGTTTTCCTTTAAATCTAGAGCGTCTAACAATAATGAGGTGCCTCAAATTTGAATTATTGTTTGAAACATGCATATGTTGTCTCTAAAGTCAGTATGCATAAAAGATTGTCCAAAACTTGAGTCGTTCACTAAGGAGGTTTACCGTCAAATCTTAAATTTATGAGACTCAATAATTGCATTCAGAGACAATCCATTAAACTAGGTAGGGGTGGGCAAAAAATCTAATTTTCTTGATCCAATCTACTTTTGCTCCCATCCAATCCATTTATAATCCATTTTAATGGATCTGGATTTCAATCTAATCTACATTTCATATATTTTATGGTTTGGATATCCATTTTATAAATCAAGATTTTTAAATATGGATAATCCAAAAAATCCAATCCAAATTTTCAATTTAAATTTTTAGTTAGGTTGGATTAAAGGTTGAGATGAACTAGGCTAAATTCAGACTTGGATGGGCCTTGCTCGATGACCTATACGGATCGAGCAGGCCTGACGACCATAAGAGGTTGGGCGGGCCTAAAGATATGAACGGGCTAGGCGGGCTCGACAAACCGAACGAGTCGATAGGGCCCAACGATCCGGAAAATTCGAGTGAGCCCGATAACCCGAACGAGGCAGGCGGACCCAATGACCCGACGAGCCAGGTGGGCCTGAAGACCCCATCGGGCCAAACGGGCCCGAAGACCCCAACGAGCCAAGTGAGCCCGAAGACTCCAACGGGCTAGGCAGGTTCGAAGATCCGAACGGGCCAAGTGGGCTCAAAGACCCAAACGGGCCAGACAGGACCGATGACCCGAATGGGTCAAGCGGGCTCGAAGAACCGAAAGGGTCAGGCGGGCCCAAAGACCCGAACGGGTCAGGCGGGCCCGATGACCCGAACGAGTCAGGCAGGCTCGAAGAATCGAACGGGTAAGGCGGGTCCGAAGACCCGAACGGTTCAGGCGGACCCGAAGACACAAATAGGTTACACGGACCCGAAGACCCGAACGAACCAGGCAGGCCCAATGACCAAAACAGGTCAGGCAGGCCCAAAGACCCGAACGGGTAAGGCAGGCCCAAAGACCCAGATGGGCCCGACGACCCGAACGGGCTCGAAGACCCGGACGGAGCGGACGACCTGGACGGGCTCGGCGACCTGGACGGGCACGACGACCTACACGGACCTTACGACCCGGATGGGCACAACGACACAAACAGGCCGGACGACCCAGATGGGTCAGAAGATTCAGATTGACCTGACGACTCGAATGACCCAAACGAGCTCGACGACCCGGACGGGCCCGATGACTCAGACGGACCCAACGACCCAAACGAGACTAACGACCTACACGGACCTTATAACCCGAATGACACAATAACACAAACGGATGTGACGACCCAAACAAACCCTACGACCCAGATGGGCCCGACGTCCCGGATGGGCCCTATGATCCGGACCGCTTTAAAATTGGAGTGGGCAGCAACCAACTTAGAGAAAAAGGAGAAAAGGGACATGAACATAATAAGCACGCTTCAACATAATTACTTCTGATAAAAAAATAATTGGGGTTTGGAAATTTTTTATCATATATCTTAGAAAAATGATCAAATATGTGAATTCTGGGATACTTCTTGGGATACTTCTTAGTCGAAATACATAGGTACATTTGTTTAATTCTTTTAAGTAAAATATATTTTTGTGATAAGATAATGTATTTGTATTTTTTTTACATGTTTAGATAACTTCAATTTCAATGCTATAATTATTTATTTGAAATAAAAACATATACATTTTTCAATCATAACTAAAGTTTTTCTTTCAATTGTAATCTATATAATAAAAGGAAAAAAAACGTTTAACCCTGTAAGATTATGATTAACTAACCACGCTCACATCCTCCGATATTAAAATAGATAATTATCTTTGTTACAATTTTAATAAAACTATGTCCATGTTCTTTCTGGTTTTTAAATAATTAACTTCTTTATATTTTTAATAAATGATATTCGTTTTTTCTTATAATTTTAATAAAATGACACTTACCTTCCTTCTTTTATTTAAAAGTATTATATTAGATTAAATAAAATTCAAAGAAAAATAAAAATTAAAGTTTTAAAATATAAAAATAAAGAACTTTACAAATTATTTCAAATTATTTTATTTTTTTCAATTGTAAAAAATTATAAGGGTAAAAATGTAAAAAATAAAATAATTTGAGTATTTTTATGCTAATTGGTGAAACTATATTTTGAAGCAGCAAAAAGCAAATTTGATTAATACTTCTAGTATCCAGTATGGAGACCGAGTTTGTTTCTTATTTTGAGGCTACATTACATGATATATATAGTTAAAGAGTTTTATATATGACTTTAAGTTGTGGTATTGAGCATAGTAGAAATGAGTTGATGATTGTCGATCCTTTTATTAAAGGCATGTCATTAAAGAATTTTAAGGATCATTTAGCGTGAATGGTACTTAGTTCTATGTTATGACAATCATTATTTTTACTTTGGTAAAACTCTTTTTCGACTTTTTATCATTTTGTTATGCACATATTTATTTATTTTAAGAAATTTCGTTTGACCCCGATTAAACATATGGTTTACTCATTATAGTTAAGAATATTTGATGAAAGACTTGATATAGTGTGATACATGAGAGATAATACTTACTTTTGGAGGACTTGTCATCATGATCCTTGTATTTTTTAGTTTCTTATATTGATTGATAATGGGATAAATGGACTAAATGAGAGAATGTTGAAAATTTCTCAAGTGTGTGATATGTGGAATAATATGAGATATTTACATGGTCAAATATTTCCATAGATGTGTTCCATTTGTCAATTAATTTATAATTGTTACATAAATTTTGATATTGTAATCACATATAATTGACAACAATTTATTATGGCAACTACTTTACCATGGGCACATAATTCTATAAATTTTAAATTTCACATGTATTTTATGCTTTGGGTCATCAAATTTGCTCTTTTCCACCGTATATTATACCATCAAAGTTATAAAAGTTTAGAAAGTAAGGGTTTGAAGCTTTTATTCTTTTTTCGCATTAGTTGTACACAACATTTTGTATTTTTTTAATATGATATTATTCATCACATATTCTAATTCTCCCTCTCGTTAAGTTAAGATAAAAGAGTCCAAACTTGTGAATCTTTGCTCAAAAGTTCTTCTTAACATAAACTTTATAAATAGATCTGTCAAATTTTTATATGAACTAATCATTTGTATATCTATAAAATCTTTTGGATATCTATATTACATGAGCAGTAATTATTGTAAATATTCCTGGTAATATTTATAGCATGAACAACCATAGTGAAAGGCATGGAGCTATTTTTCAATACAGATGTATGAATTGAAAGACCATTAGATGCTTTGAAATATCAAATGTGTATGATATCTTATTTGTTTAGAATTCACATATGTCAAAATTTTAAAATATATAATAATATATATATATATATATATATATATATATATATATATATATAATTTTCTCTTAGATGCTCATTATGTATGTATTTAAACCTTCCTTCCTCTCAATACTTTTACTGTCTGTAACGTCCCATTTAAATTAATACGTAAAATTAGAGGAAACGCCACACATAAGATATTATAACAATGCAGTCCTGGGGTTCTCAACATCACCCCTACAAAACTAGGCACACCACGATGCCAACAAAAGCAGGATAACGGTTAACTAAAAGTTTAAAAATCTAATAACCACGAATACAGGAGCCATAGCCCTCAAGAAGCATAAAGTAAAGAAGTATAAGATCCAGCCCAGATGGCTAAGTAGCGGAGTCGCCATTTCCTTGTTGACCACGAGGACCTCACCCATCTGCTCCCATCAATCAAGTTGATGATCATCGCAAGAAAGAACAGCCACATACAACACAACCATGCAACAAAACGGGTAAGCTAGAGCCAACAACATATGCATCATACAGTCAAATATATTTTCATCATCTTACATCCATATGACAACCAAACATGTTATTTCCCTTCATTCAATACACTACGACTTGACTCGACTCATCCGGATACGTATAACTTAGTCGGATTCAGCGGATGCTTGCACTTGTGGTGGATACCTCTGCTCACCCCCGAGCTGCTCACCCCCGAGCTATGTGTTACAAGTGTTTCATTGAATCAATTTCCCTCACCACAAGGTTAGCCCTTAATGAATTTCAGGCCTCCTGCTACTCTCACCACAGGAGTCAGTCCGCTCTAAGTGAGACTAACTGGCCCCTTAGAGTGTCAGGATGCAGTCCTTACCTTGAATCCTTACTTAGTTATACAGATGGGGCACCACCATGGGCACCCACTAACAGGGGCCATGGAATTACGTCCCGACCACTGAAGCGCAACCCTGAAAGTCTCACCTAGAGGCCCCAAGGAATTATGCACTGACACGGACCAACATACATATACAACCAGGGATTTATTTATACATACATTGCACATAAGGTTTCGACCCAAATCCCATAACAAAAACTCCATTTCTCATATGTTGAATCATTATCAACTCGTTATTCTCTATCATGAGTAAGGTGTTTCTCCTCATGCCAACCATACCAAAGCTTTACCAACCACCGAGATTCATTATTGTTCATGCCAAGTTTGTGACCCCACACACATACATATGTAACCAACTCATCATATACAAGTCATGTAGAGATCATGTCAACTTTCATGCCAAGCCCATCATTTGTAATTCAGGAATCATACTACGTATACCACATACTCCATTATATACATATCACTCATCATACATTCATACCCAACCAAAACAGATCATCAAGACATAAACAAACATCCAATCGCAGCACTGTCTCGCCCAGCACCTCGCTCAGGCTGAGGGGTCTCGCTCAGGCGAGACGTGCTCGCTTAGGCGAGCCCCCCTTCGCCTAGGCGAGGGCTCGAAAAGGAGAATAGGAGCACTTGCGGGATCTCGCTTAGGCGAGACCCCTCTCGCCTGGGCGAGGTGCTCGCTCGCTCAAAACGTCGAGCTGGTCGCCCGGGCGACCTTTCGCGCAAAAGCCCTAGGCGAGCTCCCTGTTTATCTCGCCTGGGCGAGACGGACCCGCTTGGGCGAGATTTACAGATCTCGCCAGTGGTTCGTCGGGACAGCCATGTTTTTCAAACCAAGCAAACCCATAGAGTGTTCTCACGCATTAACCAGAAGGATTAAACCATACAAGCAGTAACCCACTCAAACACAGACCAAAACGACTGGAAACTAAGAACTCTAACTTCCCGTACTTGGAAAAAGGGCTAATAGTTGAGTTCTTGGACACGAACAGAGACTATAGCAGCTCCTAGAGTAGTTTAGCGAGGCGGGGCGGAGCTGGCTTGAACAAGCGCGGTGGAGGCCAAAGATTGAGCCCTAACGGAGGTGATTGCGGCTGCTCAGAGGGCTTGAGAGATCTGTTTCAGCAAAGTGAGAGTGAGTGTGGAATTAGGGCAGACCTAAGGGCTTTATATGTTGGGCCGGCCTCAGGCCCACTTACAAGGACAGCCCACTAGCTTTTAGGGCAGAAATAAAAATGGGGGTCTTACACTGTCCCCTGTTAGAACCATTGTATTGTATCATTTATTATCATTCTCGAGTGTATAAATGAGTAAACATCATTTCTTATAAAGCATTGTAAATTTTAAACATATTTAGATGATACTGTTTAAAAAAAATTGTATTGTCACAACTTTTACTTCACTTTTCTAATGACTTTAAATTGTATATAGTTATATTCAATAATCACGCTTGAACATAATTACTACTAATAAAAAAACTATTCATGGTTTGGAAATTTTTTAACATATATGTCGGAAAAATCAAATTGAAAAAGTTTGGTCAAGAACACAACCTACAACTTTCTGTATACCGATATTGTTATTCTGATATGAATTCTGGGATACTTCTCCTTAGTCGAAATACATAGGGACATTTGTTTAATTCTCTTAAGAATAAAATACTTTTGGGATAAAATAATTATTTAATATCTTTTTACATATTTAGATAACTTCAATTTCAATGGTATAATTATTTTTGTAATAATTATTTATTTCAAATAAAAATATATACATTTTTCAATCATAACCTAATACACTAATACTTCAACTTGAGTCAAGTTGTATGTGTTTAATATATATATATCTATATATGATACTTTATAATACTTTTCTTATATTATTAATAAAATATCTAATTTATAAAATAGTAGTGCTTTTATAATGATAATAATTTATATTTTTTATGTTGGCAATTTTAATATATATGATTTTAATTTAAAATCAGACAAAAACATTTATATATTTATTATATTTTTAAGAATTATCCGTATATTTTTTTTTATATTTATATATCAAATATAATATTTTATTATTTTCAAAATGAATGGTCGGACATATATATCGGTACTACAATGAATTTTTTTATTATATTAAGATTATTTTTCAATATTTATTATACTAAAAATATATTTTACCTTTAAAAATAAAAGTACCGTCTTTGTTATATTAATTTTTTAAAATTTTAAATTAAAAGTTGAGTCAATAATTTGTGTATATTTATTTAGATTGTTTAGTGGTATATCTCGTCAATAAATAGTCTTTTACTGATCAGGATAAATAAGATCATTACTCAATAAATTCAAAAAATTAATTTTTTTTTTGTTTAGAATAGTTTTAATCTGAGCCTTCCTTTCATTTCTTTTTGTCAAACTCAAATCATTGGACTATAAATTATGGACAGTTTTAAGGGTTTTCATTTTAAAATGTGACAATTATAACACATGGGTAGTTTTTATTTATCTTATGTATTGTCCTTATTTATTCCCATCACCACAAACTAAACCTTTTAATATAGTAATGCAAATGTATTGTGCAACTTGATCATTTTGATTACAATACAAGCGTTGACTTTTGTAATGATATTTTTAAAATATATGATAAAAATTCAAAATTTATAAGTGTGTACTTGGAATTCAACTCACTCTTTCAGATAATAATAATAATATTCATTAATGAATACAGCTGTTGAAGATTGCGATCTGGGAAAGACTAAAAAATTATTGTTTGACTAAGCAACGAAGAAGAAAATGTTATCGAATATGTTATTGTCACTTTGATTACTCCATTAACCTCTCTTGCACCGACTCATTGCCAAAACCTAATACAGCACTTGAATCCATTCATCGTTGTCTTACCATGGCATTAGCACTTGTTGGTGGAGCTCTTCTTTCTGTTTTTCTTGACGTTGCATTCAAGAAGCTAGCTTCTCCCCAAATTCTCGATTTCTTTCATACAAGAAAGCTTGATGAGGAGTTGTTGAACAAGTTGAAAACCAAGCTGAACTCCATCTATTCTCTGGCTGATGATGCAGAGAGAAAGCAGTTCACGGATCTAAATGTCAGAAACTGGTTGCTTGAGGTCAAAGAAGTTGTTCTTGATGCAGAGGATCTCTTGGATGATATACAAATGCTCTCCAAAAGACAAGTGGATGCTGATTCTGAATCTCAAACCTCTACATGTTGTACGTTCAAGGTACTCAATTTCTTCAAATCTTCTCCTATTAGTTCATCTAATAAGGAAATTGAGTCTAAGATGCAAAAAGTCCTTGAAAACCTAGAATTTCTCTCAAGTCAAAGGGGTGATCTAGGATTGAAAACAGGTAGGGTTGTTGGATCTAGGTTGAGCAATGAACTGCCACAGAAATCACAAACAACATCGTTGGTTGTTGGAACTGATATTTATGGCAGAGATAATGATAAAAAACAGATCGTTGACTGGCTGATATCTGACACCAACAATTCTAACCAGCCATCAAGACTTTGTATTGTGGGAATGGGCGGGCTGGGTAAGACCACACTTGCCCAACATGTATTCAATGACCCAAGGATAAACGAGGCTAAATTTGATGTCAAAGTCTGGGTTTGTGTTTCAGATGAATTTGATGTTTTTAAAGTATCAAGAACAATTCTTGAGGCTGTCACTAAATCAACTGATGATAGTAGAGATTTAGAGATGGTCCACACAAGATTAAAAGAAAATTTGACTAAGAAGAAATTTCTTCTCGTTTTGGATGACGTTTGGAACGAGAACCAACGTAATTGGGAAGAAGTGCAGAAGCCCCTCATGTTTGGAGTCCAAGGGAGTAAGATTCTAGTCCCTACACGTAGTAAGGAAGTTGCTTCTACCATGCAGTCCGAAGTTCACTCCCTAGAGCAATTACCAAAAGATGATTGTTGGAAGTTGTTTTCTAAATGTGCATTCCGAGATGATGATACTCAACAAAATCTAGAGTGCATGGAGATTGGCAAGAAGATAGTTGAAAAATGTAAAGGACTACCTCTAGCATTGAAAACAATGGGAAGTCTATTATACAACAAACCATCTATTTCAGAGTGGGAAAGTGTGTTCCAGAGCGAAATATGGGAATTTTCACAAGAGCGTTCTGATATTATCCCTGCTTTAGCAATGAGCTATATCCACCTTCCTTCTCATCTGAAGGTCTGCTTTGCTTATTGTGCCTTGTTCCCCAAGGATTATATGTTTGAGAAGGAGCATTTGACGCACTTGTGGATGACTGAAAATCTCCTACACCATCCTTCAGAAAAAGTTTGCCAACAATACTTCAATGATCTACTATCAAGATCCTTCTTCCAACAATCAGGTGAAAAGGAAGAAGTATTTGTGATGCATGACCTTCTAAATGATTTGGCAAAGTATGTTGGTGGAGACATATACTTTAGTTGGGAAGTTGATCAAGAAGAGAAGATACAAAAAGTAACTCGTCATTTTTCAGTTGAACTTGGATACAATCAGTATTTTGATGGTTTTGGAATCTCATACAACACAGAAAGGTTACGTACATTTATGTCAATAGGTAGGACAGTTGATTCTTTCGCCCATTGGGGTGTCAATATGTCGGTACATGAGTTTTTCTCTAAGTTTAGGCTTTTACGAATTTTATCTCTTTCTCATTGGTCTAACATTAAAGAGGTACCTGACTCTGTTGGAAATCTTAAGCATCTCCGATTGTTAGACCTCTCATATACTTTACTAAAAAAACTTTCTGAAAAGATATGTTCACTCTCCCACTTGCAAATATTGAAGTTGAACTATTGTAGCGATTTGGAGGAGTTGCCCTTAAAATTGCATTTACTCACCAATTTGTGTCGCCTTGAATTGATAGCGAGTAATGTGAAAAAGATGCCATCAGGTTTGGGAAAACTTAAGAATCTTAAAGTAGTCATGGAATCCTTTAAGGTTGGCCATGGCAGGGAGTTCGGTATTCAACAACTTGGAGAGCTCAACCTTGATGGAAGTCTATTAATTGGGGAGCTACAAAATATTGAAAATTCAGTGGATGCATCAGAAGCATATTTGAAGAATAAAACACTCCTTGTGAAGCTAGAGTTGCAATGGAGAAGGAATAGGGACTCTATTGATTCGAAGAAAGAAGAGCAGGTAATTAAGAATCTGCAACCTTCCAAAAACTTAAAGGAGTTGTCAATCTTAGACTATGTTGGCAAACAATTTCCAAACTGGTTACATTTATTACCGAACCTGGTGTCCTTAGACTTGGATGGATGTGACTCTTGCAAACGTTTACCTCCCCTTGGACTTTTGCCATTTTTGAAGGACTTGAATATTGCTGGACTTGATGGGATAGTGAGTATTGATGCTGATTTTTATGGGAGCAACTCTTCTTCATTTAAGTCCTTGCAAAGTTTAGCATTCTCCAATATGGGACAATGGGAAAAATGGGAATGCAAAGCAGGTGTTTTTCCAAATCTTCAAACACTTTATCTACATGATTGTCCTAAGCTGAAAGGAGTGCTGCCAGTGCAACTTGTTCCTTTGAAAAATATACAAATTACATATTGTCAACAACTTGAGGCTTCCGTTCCTAGGGCTCTAGATTTAATCGCTCTAGATTGTGGAAAGCTGCATTTGGATTGGGCTACCATGAAAAGTCTCATAATGGAAGTATCATTGGTTGAAATTGTTAGGTCTGACACTGTTGAATACTTGGACATTACCCTGGAGTCGATAAGCGATGGTTGTGACTCTCTAAGGATCTTTCCATTGGATTTCTTCCGAACACTCAGGAATTTGTATCTTAGTGGGTTTCCTAATCTACAAATGATTACACAGGATCACGTTCACAATCATCTCGAGGATATGACAATCGAAAAGTGTCCTAAATTTGAATCATTGTCTACAAACATGCATATGTTACTTCCATCTCTTAGTGACCTACACATAAAAGACTGTCCAAAACTTGAGTCGTTTCCTGAGGGAGGTTTACCATCAAATTTAAAATTTATGACACTCAACAATTGCTCTAGACTACTTGTTGGCTCACTGAAAGGAGCACTCAGAGACAATCCTTCTCTCGAAAGCTTGTACATTGATAAAGTGGATGTAGAATGTTTTCCTGACGAAGGTTTGCTTCCACTCTCTCTTACTCAACTAACCATCTCTGATTCTCCAAATCTACAAAAACTGAACTATAAGGGTCTTTATGAACTCCTATCTCTTAAATCATTGACTCTTGATAACTGCCCCAACCTTCAATGCTTACCGGAGGAAGGCCTTCCAAAATCAATTTCATATCTTCACATAGGTCGTTGTACTTTGCTGGAACAGCGTTGCCAAAAAGAAATAGGCGAATACTGGGAAAAATTTTCTCACATTCAAGACTTGTATATACACTAGTGATGGATTTGTTTTAAATAGTTCGGCTACAATTTATTTTCTTTTTAATATGTATATATCAACTATTTTCTCTTTTGTTGATAGTCCTGCAAAAAGCTTCTAACGATTCACTCATTTCATCAATTTTTCTCTTTATAGACTATTAGCTTTACAATAAACTCTGTCCACATTAAAAATTGGAGAGAGCATCCAACAACTTGAAGAAAAAAGAAGAGAATAAGGGACGCTTCTTCTCTCTTACATTCTAACCATTGCATGATTTATTATTTATTCTCAGTGTATATATGAGGATATACCCGAATCGATGGTAAACATCATTTCTTTAGATATGGTGGTAAATTTCAAACATAATTAGATGATACTGTTTTAAAAAAATTATACTGTCACAAATTTTACTTCTCTTTTCTAATGACTTTAAATTGTATATAGTTATATTCAATAATCACGCTTCAACATAATTACTACTAATAAAGAAAATTATTTATGGTTTGCGGGATACTTCTTCTTAATCGACGTACCATTTAATTCTTTTAAGAAAAATATATCTTTCTGATAAAATAATTAAATAGTATTTTGCTACATGTTCAAATAACTTCAATTTCAATGCTATAGCTATTTTTGTAATAACTAGTATGATATATATATATATATATATATATATATATATATATATATATATATATATATATATATATATATATATATATATATATATATATGAATTAAGAAAATTAATATAATTATTATTATATTTAAATAAATAATTTAAATAAAATTTTGATAATATGAAAAAAGTTAAATAAGTGATTACAGATATTTTTATTTATTTTTATTACAAATTAATTAAAAATAAATAGTATTATTTTAATATTTATTTTTTATGCTAATACAATAGATTATACAAAATACAACTAAGAATATCAATACTAATAACAATAATGGATTACTAATAATAATAATAATAGTACTACAAAGAATAAAAATAATAATAGTATGTGCTCCTCCATGCTGTACTACACATTGAAATGAATTAAAAAAAAAATTAAAAGAAAGTGCAAGTAATTGAAAAAAAATAATTAGGATGAAAAGAAAACACATATATATCCCAAATCTAAAACAATAATTCATCAAATAATACACCAGCAAAAATATAAATCACCTAGAAAGTCTTTAAATGAGAAAACATAAATACATAAAAAGCGAAGTATATTCGTGTTAGAACGGCGGGATGGAAATGTGGTCGCTCCACAACATAATGTATGCTTAATAAAGGTTTCATGGAATCAGAAAAAACAAATATATTTGATAGAACTCATGGAATGAGTATATGTATTTTGAAACCTCAAACCTCCATGTAAACATAAAAGGTATTGGCACACAAAATCAGATAAAAAAAAGTTAAACTTAAAATATTATAAACAAAAATAACATGTATGTATAAAAATGAGCTTAACGTAAAATGTAAATATACTGTGAAATTAAGGTTAAAATTTTTAAAATGAAATACGTGCATATATTGTTATTATTGTAGATATTGAATTTATAATAAAGTATTGTAAATATTTTTTGTTTGGAAGATTAGAAAATAATATTTGGATATGAATTTGTTTGTGTAAAATTATAAAATTGATATAACAACTTATTAGTTATGTGTAGTAAACGAATGATTATATGATTAAAATTTACGATTAGAGTTTCTAATTATATATTATATTAAAATGAGATATTAGTGCAGAAATTGATATTAAAGTAAAATTTAGATATAGTGTAAATATGATCCCATACCAAATAAGATAACATGGGGTTGATGTTGAAAAATTTGTAAATATAAGCATATACGGGTATATACAGACAAATATATCGAACAATATTGACATATGAAATCAAAGATATTATTATCTCTTTTGGAATAATAAATATTAAGATTAAAACAATAATATTTGAATATGATATTTTGTAATACTTTTATGATATGTTTGAATGAGGCAATATAAAAAATTAATTCATTTATTTGAAAATTTTGAAATTCTTTTAAGGAAAATGATATGTTTGGATGGGAAAATTAAAAGAAAATTGAAATTGGGAAATTTTAACATGGTATTTAAAATAACTAAAAAGAAGAATTTGAAATTCACTTAGAAAAAGGGAAAATTGCAATTTTCGAAGTTGTGGAATTGTTCATTAGTTAGGAGAAAAAAAATCCACAGATCTAAAAAGTCGAGTTGAGCTAGACAGAAGGTCGAGTCAAGTCAGGTTGGGTTGAAGGTCGAGCCGAGTCGGACAAGGTCGAAGGTTAAGCCGAGTGGGCCCGGGCTGAAGGTCGAGCCGAGTTAGACAGGAAGGTCGAGACGAGTCGGTCCAAGTCGAAGGTCAAGCTGATTTGGATCGAACCACAGGTCGAACCGAGTCAATTGAAGTCCCATGTTGAGCATAATCGACCCTAAGGATGTCAAAAAAATCGTACTCGCAGGTATCCACAGTTAAAACCCACAACGGGTAGAAAATAGATACCTGCGGGTAACGGGTACGGGTATTTTTAATACCCGCATGTTAACAGGATAGATACGGGTATCATGGTATTTGTACCCATGGATATCATGGTATCATGGTATTTTTAATACCCGCATGTTAATGGGGTGGATACGGGTATCATGGTATTTGTACTCGTGGATACCCGTACCCGCTATACTCTAATTTAAATTAAAATACAAAATAACATGATTAAAATATTAACATATTTGAATGAGTTACTCTTTTATCAATTAGTTTAAAAAAAATTAATTTCTTTGTAAACTGTCATTCAACACTATTTAGATGGGTTATTTGGACTTTATTTGAAATTTATGAATGTGATGTATTTTATTTTATTTTATTTAAATTTACGATTAAAATATATTGTTAAATATTTATTTATATTTTTCTGTAAATACCTGCGGGTAGCCGTGGATATTAAAAAATTATGCAGGTACCCGCATAACGAATACCCGACGGATATGTGTATGGGTACGAGACAAATATTTATCCAGCGGGTAGGGTACGAGGGAGCTACTACCCGTACCCTACCCGTCCCGTTGATATCCCTAATCGGTCCTAGTTGAAGGTCAATATGAGATGACTTTGAACCTAGTCATCCTAAACTAAAGGTCGAGTCGAATTAGTCTAGGCCGAATTTCAAACCAAGTCCGTCTTAACTGAATTTTAGATTTGAAATTCTAATTTACTTATCCAAAGTGCATTATATTAAATGGATATAACTTTTAATTGAAATTTATTCTTCAATTTTGTTTTAAATGCATATAACTTTGTATTAAATAACTGCTTCTCCAAATTACACGTGACACATCTTTATCTAAAAAAACCATTTTAATTAGTGTTTGCATTCTTAAATTATTCACAAAACTCTGCTAAGGATACATCCCTCACACTCGGACATATTTGTGAGTGTTTGATAGCATCTCGCAACCTTGATGGACGTATATCAATTTAGGAGCTTTAGAATATTGAAAATTCACTGAATGCATAAGAAGCATATTTGAAGAATAAAACTAGGATGTCAACGAGGCGGGTAGGGTTTGGATAGTAGTTTTCCCGTACCCTACATGTTGGATAAATATTTGTCCTGTATCCATATCAATATCCATGTGGGTATCCGTTATGCGGGTACCCACATATTGTTTTAATATCCACGAATATCCACGAGTACCAACGGATATTTATAAAAAAAATTAATATTTAATAACGTATTTTAATCATAAATTCAAATAAAAATACAATACATAACATTCATAAATTTCAAACAAAGTGCAAATAACCCATTTAAATAGTGTTGAATAACAATTTACAAAGAAATGAAGAGTTTTTAAAATCAATTGATAAAAAACAACTCATTCAAAATCAATGTCTTAATGTTTTAATCATGTTTTTTTAAATTTTTTTAATTTAAATTAGAATATAGCGGGTACAGGTATCCACGGGTACATATACTATGATACTCATACCCACCTCATTAACATTCGGGTATAAAAAATATCCGTACCCATTACTCGCGAATATTCATTTATAATATATTCATTTTCTATCTATTATGGATTTTATATATGAATACCTGCGGGTACGGATTTTTTTCATATCCCTAAATAAAACACTTCTTGTGAAGCTAGAGTTGCGACGAAGAGGGAATATTGACTCTATTGATTCATAAAAAGAAGAGGAAGTAATTAAGAATCTGCAACCTTTTGAAAACTTAAAGGAGTTGGCAATGTTTGACTAGGGTGGGAAACAATTTCCAAATTGGTTACAATCATTACCGAACCTGGTGTCCTTGGTGTTGGACGGATGTGAATCTTGCAAACGTTTACGTCTCCTTGGACTTTTTCCATTTCTAAAGGACTTGAGTATTGTTGGACTTGATGGAATCGTGAGTATTGACACTGATTTTCATGGGAACAACTCTTCTTCATTTATGTCCTTGCAAAGTTTGGCGTAATATGGGATGATGGAAAAAATGGGAATGCAAAGAATGTGTTTTTCCACGTCTAAAATATCTTTCTATAATTTCTTGTCCCAGGCTAGAAGGACACCTGCCAGAGGAACTTGTTCCTTTGGAAACACTAGAGATTAGAGACTGCCAACAACTTGAGGCTTCTGCTCCCATGGCTCTGGTCTAGAAACATGCATATGTTGTCTCTAAAGTCAATATGCATAGAAGATTGTCCAAAACTTGAGTCGTTCACTGAGGGAGATTTGGCGTCAAATCTTAAATTTATGAGACTCAAGAATTGCATTCAGAGACAATCCATTAAACTAGGAAGTACTCGATCTTCCCAATCTGTCCCCATTAAAATTGGAGTGGGCAGCAACCAACTTAGAGAAAAAGGAGAAAAGGGACATGAACATAATAAGCACGCTTCAACATAATTACTTCTAATAAAAAAATAATTGTGGTTTGGAAATTTTTTATCATATATCTTAGAAAAATTATCATATATGTGAATTCTGGGATACTTCTTAGTCGAAATACAAAGGTACATTTGTTTAATTCTTTTAAGTAAAAAACATTTTTGTGATAAGATAATTTATTAGTATTTTTTTTTTTACATGTTTAGATAACTTCAATTTCAATGTTATAATTATTTATTTGAAATAAAAACATATACATTTTTCAATCATAACTAAAGTTTTTCTTTCAATTGTAATCTATATAATAAAAGGAAAAAAAACGCTTAACCCTGTAAGGTTATAATTAACTAACCACGCTCACATCCTCCGAACGCATTTCATGATAGTATTTAAGTTAACATTGAAGCAAAAATGTGTCAAATAGTATAAATAATTTAAATACTATCATGAAATGCGCTTGAAATGTCAGATAAACTTAACAAAATTTGGTTAAAAGGACTAAATTCACGTATTTTGGAAGATGAAGGACTAAATTGGTCAAAAGTTTTGATGAGGGACTAAACTCAAATTTCGCTCAAAGTTGAGGGACCAAAAACATATTTAACCCTTTTTTTTTTACATGTTTAGATAACTTCAATTTCAATGCTATAATTATTTATTTGAAATAAAAACATATACATTTTTCAATCATAACTAAAGTTTTTCTTTCAATTGTAATCTATATAATAAAAGGAAAAAAAACGTTTAACCCTGTAAGATTATGATTAACTAACCACGCTCACATCCTCCGATATTAAAATAGATAATTATCTTTGTTACAATTTTAATAAAACTATGTCCATGTTCTTTCTGGTTTTTAAATAATTAACTTCTTTATATTTTTAATAAATGATATTCGTTTTTTCTTATAATTTTAATAAAATGACACTTACCTTCCTTCTTTTATTTAAAAGTATTATATTAGATTAAATAAAATTCAAAGAAAAATAAAAATTAAAGTTTTAAAATATAAAAATAAAGAACTTTACAAATTATTTCAAATTATTTTATTTTTTTCAATTGTAAAAAATTATAAGGGTAAAAATGTAAAAAATAAAATAATTTGAGTATTTTTATGCTAATTGGTGAAACTATATTTTGAAGCAGCAAAAAGCAAATTTGATTAATACTTCTAGTATCCAGTATGGAGACCGAGTTTGTTTCTTATTTTGAGGCTACATTACATGATATATATAGTTAAAGAGTTTTATATATGACTTTAAGTTGTGGTATTGAGCATAGTAGAAATGAGTTGATGATTGTCGATCCTTTTATTAAAGGCATGTCATTAAAGAATTTTAAGGATCATTTAGCGTGAATGGTACTTAGTTCTATGTTATGACAATCATTATTTTTACTTTGGTAAAACTCTTTTTCGACTTTTTATCATTTTGTTATGCACATATTTATTTATTTTAAGAAATTTCGTTTGACCCCGATTAAACATATGGTTTACTCATTATAGTTAAGAATATTTGATGAAAGACTTGATATATTGTGATACATGAGAGATAATACTTACTTTTGGAGGACATGTCATCATGATCCTTGTATTTTTTAGTTTCTTATATTGATTGATAATAGGATAAATGGACCAAATGAGAGAATGCTGAAAATTTCTCAAATATGTGATATGTTGAATAAGATGAGATATTTACATGGTCAAATATTTTTATAGATGCGTTCCATTTGTCAATTAATTTATAATTGTTGCATAAATTTTGATATTGTAATCACATATAATTGACAAGAATTTATTATAACATATTTTACCATGGGCACATAATTCTATAAATTTTAAATTTCACATGTACTTTATGCTTTGGGTCATCAAATTTGCTCTTTTCCACTGTATATTATACCATCAAAGTTATAAAAGTTTAGAAAGTAAGGGTTTGAAGCTTTTATTCCTTTTTCCGCATTAGTTGCACACAACATTTTGTATTCTTTAATATAATATTATTCATCGATATTCTAATTCTGCCCCTCATTAAGTTAAGATAACAGAGTCCAAACTTGTAAATTTTTACTCAAAAATTTTTTTTCACACAAACTTTATGAACAGATCTGTCAAATTTTCATATGAACGAATCATTTGTATATCTATAAAATCTTTTGGATATCTATATTACATGAATAGTAATTATTGTAAATATTCCTGACAATATTTATAGCATGAATAACCATAGTGAAAGGCATGGAGCTATTTTTCAATACAGATAGATGTATGAATTGAAAGACCATTAGATGCTTTGAAATATCAAATGATGACATCTTATTTGTTTAGAATTCACATATGTCAAAATTTAAAAAATATCATCATAATATATATATATATATATATATATATATATATATATATAATTTTCTCCTAGATGCTCATTATGTATCTATTTAAACGTTCCTTCCTCTCAATACTTTTACTGTCCCCTGTTAGAACCATTGTATTGTATCATTTATTATCATCCTCGAGTGTATAAATGAGTAAACATCATTTCTTATAAAGCATTGTAAATTTTAAACATATTTAGATTATACTGTTTAAAAAAAAAATTGTATTGTCACAACTTTTACTTCACTTTTCTAATGACTTTAAATTGTATATAGTTATATTCAATAATCACGCTTGAACATAATTACTACTAATAAAAAAACTATTCATGGTTGGGAATTTTTTATTATATATGTCGGAAAAATCAAATTGAAAAAGTTTGTCAAGAACATAACCTACAACTTTCTGTATACTGATATTGTTATTCTGATATGAATTCTGGGATACTTCTCCTTAGTCGAAATACATAGGGACATTTGTTTAATTCTCTTAAGAATAAAATATTTTTGGGATAAAATAATTATTTAATATTTTTTTACATATTTAGATAACTTCGATTTTAATGGTATAACTATTTTTGTAATAATTATTTATTTCAAATAAAAATGTATACATTTTTCAATCATAACCTAATGCACTAATACTTCAACTTGAGTGACGTGGTATCCGTGTTCAATATATCTATATATGATACTTTATAATACTCTTTTTTATATTTATCAATGAAATATTTTATTTATAAAACAATAATGTTTTTATGATGATAATAATTTATATTTTTTATGTTGACAACTTTAGTATATATGATTTTAATTTGAATTCATTCAATAACAATCATATATTTATTATATTTTTAAAAATTATTATACATTTTTCAATATTAATATATCACATATCATATTTTATTATTTTTAAAATGAATGGTTCGACATATATATCAGTACCACGATGAAATTTTTTATTATATTAAGATAATTTTTCAATATTTATTATACTAAAAATATCTTTTACCTTTAAAAATAAAAGTACCGTCTTTGTTATATTTATTTTTTAAAATTTTAAATTAAAAATTGAGTCAATAATTGGTGTATATTTATTTAGATTGTTTAGTGTTATATCTCGTCAATAAATAGTCTTTTACTGATCAGGACAAATAAGATCATTACTCAATAAATTCATAAAATTAATTTTTTTTTTGTTTAGAATAGTTTTAATCAGAACCTTCCTTTCATTTCTTTTTGTCAAACTCTAATCATTGGACTGTAAATTATGGACAGTTTTAAGGGTTTTCATTTTAAAATGTGACATATATAACACATGGGTAGTTTTTATTTATCATAACAAAGCTGTCCGTATTTATTCCCATCACCACAAACTAAACCTTTTAATAAACTAATGCAAATGTATTGTGCAACTTGATCATTTAATTACATTATTAGCTTGACTTTTGTAATAATTGTTTTTAAAATATATGATAAAATTTCAAAATTTATAAGTGTGTACTTGGAATTCATACAGCACTTGAAGTTATAGTTGGAAATAGAGCTAATGTAATTTGAAACCCAAAACATCAAAATATATATATATATATATATATATATATATTATTTACATTTTTGGTTCAAGCTCCCTCACCTTCCATATGTGAAGTTCCTCTTATCCATCGAAGGGATGGGAGAAGACACCCGAGTCCCGACACATCTAGTAGTCGGCGTATTTAAATATTTCTTAACATGTTTCATAGTTATAGGAGTCTACAATTCACTCTTTCAGATAATAATAATAATAATAATATTCATTAATGAATACAGCCGTTGAAGTTCGTGATCTGGGGAACACTAAAAAATTATTCTTTGACCAAACATCGAAGAAGAAGAAAATGTGAATGAAATATGTTATTCACCGTTTCATTACTCATTAACCTCTCTTGCACTGAGTCATTGCCAAAACCTAATACAGCACTTCAATCCACTCATCATTGTCTCTTACCATGGCATTAGAACTTGTTGGTGGTGCTCTTCTTTCTGTTTTCCTTGATGTTGCATTCAAGAAGTTAGCTTCTTCCCAAATTCTCGATTTCTTTCGTGCAAGAAAGCTTGATGAGAAGTTGTTGAACAATTTGAAAACCAAGCTGAACTCCAACCATTCTCTGGCTGATGATGCAGAGAGAAAGCAGTTCACGAATCCACATGTCAGAAACTGGTTGCTTGAGGTCAAAGATGCTGTCCTTGATGCAGAGGATCTCTCTGATGATATACAAATGCTCTACAAAAGACAAGTAGATGCTGATTCTGAATCTCAAACCTCTGCATGTTGTACGTTCAAGGTACTCAATTTCTTCAAATCTTCTCCTATTAGTTCCTATAATAAGGAAATTGAGCTAGGATGCAAGAAGTCCTTGACAAACTAGATACTCTCTTAAGTCAAAGGGGTAATCTAGGATTGAAAACAGGTAGGGCTGTTGGATCTGGGTTGGGCAATGAACTGCCACAGAAATCACAAACAACATCGTTGGTTGTTGGAACTGATATTTATGGCAGAGATGATGATAAAAAACAGATAGTTGAATGGCTGATATCCGACAACAACAATCCTAACCAGCCATCAATACTTTCTATTGTGGGAATGGGCGGGCTGGGTAAGACTACACTTGCCCAACATGTATTCAATGACCCAAGGATAAACGAGGCTAAATTTGATGTCAAAGCCTGGGTTTGTGTTTCAGACGAATTTGATGTTTTCAAAGTATCAAGAGCAATTCTTGAGGCTGTTACTGAATCAACTGATGATAGTAGAGATCTAGAGATGGTCCACAAAAGATTGAAAGAAGAATTGACTCAGAAGAAATTTCTTCTTGTTTTGGACGACCTTTGGAACGAAAACAAGCCTAAATGGGAAGAACTGCAGAAGCCTCTAATGTTTGGAGTCCAAGGGAGTATGATTGTTGTGACCACACGTAGCAAGGAAGTTGCTTCTACTATGCGGTCAGAAGTTCACTCCCTAAAGCAATTGCAAGAAGATGATTGCTGGAACTTATTTGTTAAATATGCTTTTAAAGACGATGATACTCAACAAAATCCAGAGTGCACGGAGATTGGCAAGAAGATAGTTGAAAAATGTAAAGGACTACCTCTAGCATTGAAAACAATGGGCAGTTTATTATACAACAAATCATCTGTTTCAGAGTGGGAAAGTGTGTTCCAAAGCGAAATATGGGAATTTTCACAAGAGCGTTGTGATATTATCCCAGCTTTAGCAGTGAGCTATATCCATCTTCCTTCCCATCTGAAGGTCTGCTTTGCTTATTGTGCCCTGTTTCCCAAGGATTGTGAGTTTAAGAAGGAGCATTTGGTGCACTTGTGGATGCCTGAAAATCTCCTACACTATCCTTCAGAAAAAGTTTGCCAACAATACTTCAATGCTCTACTATCAAGATCCTTCTTCCAACAATCAGGTGAAAAGGAAGAAGTATTTGTGATGCATGACCTTCTAAATGATTTGGCAAAGTATGTTGGTGGAGACATATACTTTAGGTGGGAAGTTGATCAAGAAGAGAAGATACAAAAAGAAACTCGTCATTTTTCAGTTGAACTTGGATACAATCAATATTTTGATGGGTTTGGAACCTCATGCAACACAGAAAGGTTACGTACATTTATGTCGACAGGTAGAACAAGTTATTCTTTCGGCGATTGGGGTGTCAATATGTCGATAGATGAATTTTTCTCCAAGTTTAGGCTTTTACGAATTTTAACTTTGTCTCATTGTTCTAACATTAAAGGGTTGCCTGACTCTGTTGGCAATCTTGAACATCTTCGAATGTTAGACCTCTCATATACTAAACTAAAGAAAGTTTCTGAAAAGATATGTTCACTCTCCCATTTGCAAATATTAAGGTTGAACTTTTGTAACTATTTAAAGGAGTTGCCTTCAAATTTTCATTTACTCACCAATTTGTGTCGCCTTGAATTGATATATACTGATGTGGGAAAGTTGCCATCAGGTTTGGGAAAACTGAAGAATCTTAAAGTAGTCATGGAATCCTTTTATGTTGGCCATGATAGGGAGTTCGGTATTCAACAGCTATGAGAGCTCAACCTTGATGGAAGTCTATCAATTAGGGACCTACAACATATTGAAAATTCATTGGATGCATCAGAAGCATATTTGAAGAATAAAAGACTCCTTGTGAAGCTAGAGTTGCAATGGAGATGGAATATGGACTCTATTGATTCGAAGAAAGAAGAGGAGGTAATTAAGAATCTGCAACCTTCCGAAAACTTAAAGGAGTTGTCAATCTTTTACTATGGTGGGAAACAATTTCCAAACTGGTTACATTCATTACCGAACTTGGTGTCCTTAAGATTGTATAGATGTAAATCTTGTGAACGTTTACCTCCCCTTGGACTTTTGCCATTTCCCAACACTCAGGAAATTGTATCTCAGTGGGTTTCCTAATCTGGAGATGATTTCACAGGATCATGTTCATAATCATCTCGGGGGTATGACAATGGAAAAGTGTCCTAAATTTGAATCATTGCCTGCGAACATGCATATGTTGCTTCCATCTCTCAATGAGCTACACATAAGAGACTGTCCAAAACATGAGTGGTTTCCTGAGGGAGGTTTGCCATCAAATCTAAAAGTTATGACACTGAGTTGCTCTAGACTACTTGTTGGCTCACTGAAAGGAGCATTCAGAGACAATCCTTCTCTCAGAAGATTGTCCATTGAAAAAGTTGATACAAAATGTTTTCCTGATGAAGGTTTGCTTCCACTCTCTCTTACTGAACTAATCATGCGTGATTGTCCAAATCTAGAAAAACTGGACTATAAGGGTCTTTATCAACTCTCATCTCTCCAATCATTACGTCTTGAAAACTGCCCCAACCTTCGATGCTTACCAGAAGAAGGCCTTCCAAAATCAATTTCACATCTTCTCATAAGTGATTGTCCTTTGCTGAAACAGCGTTGCCGAAAAGGAGGCGAAGACAGAAAAAAAATCACTCACATTCAACACCTAAGCATACACCGGTGACGTGTTTGTTTTGAATAGTGATGCATTTGGTAGGTTACAATTATCGATCTATTTGTTGTACGTGTATATGAACTACTTTTCTCTTTCTTTTGGATTTGGATGTTTAGACGTGTTTCTTATATATATTTCTTTCTCTTACATGCTCATGATCATGATGCATATATTCAAACCTTCCTTCCTCTCAATACTTTTGCTGCGCCCTTCTGATATAACCATTTCATGAGGATATATCCGAAACCATGGTAAACATCATTTCTTTAGATATGGTGATAAATTTTAAATATAATTACTGATATTGTTTAAAAAAATTGTAATGTCACAAATTTTACTTCTTTTTTCTAATTAATTTAAATTGTATAAGTTATATTCAATAATCACGCTTGAACATATAGTTTGGTGAAGAACACAACCTTGCAACTTTCTGTATACTGATATTGTTATTCTGATATGAATTATGGGATACTTCTTCTTACTCGAAAGACAAAGGTACATTTGTTTAATTCTTTTAAGAAAAAAAGTATTTTTCTGATAAAATAATTAATTGTTTTTTTAGCATATTTAGATAACTCCAATTTCAATGCTACAATTATTTTTGAAATAATAATTTATTTGAAATAAAAACATATACATTTTTTCAATCACAAATAAAGTTTTTCTTTCAATTATAATCTATATAATCAAAGAAAATAATACGCTTAACTCTTATAAGATTATGATTGACTACACTCACACCCTCCAATATATATTAAAAAAGATAATTATATATCTTTCTTACATTTTTTATAAAACTGTGTCCATGTTCTTTCTAATTTTTAAATAATTAACTTCTTTATAGTTTTAATAAATGATATTCGTTTTTTCTTATAATTTTAATAAAATGACATTTATCTTCCTTCTTTTATTTAAAAGTATTATATTAACTTAAATAAAACTATAAAAAAATAAAACTAATATTTTTAAATATAAAAGTAAAGAAATTTCCATAAATAATTAGTTTTTACAAAATAAAATGTCGTTTGAATATAAGGATAATGAAATTTTATTTTAAAATAAAAATATGATGTATTTTTATTTTTTGTTTTACAACGATTTTCTCTTTTTTTGTCTTCTAAATCAATAACTAAGCACAAAAAACAGTATTTTGAAATTAGAGAGACATATTTAAAATAATAGAAAAAAATATATTTTTATCTTTGAAGTATTAGGTCAAATTAGGTAAAATTGAAAATAGTCCCCGATGGAAACTTAATCACCATATTCTTATTCTCTTAAAAGTATTAATTTTGATCTTTATTTTCTAAACATCTTTAAAATCTATCCTAAGTGGTTAACAGTGTTGCACTTCAGCTTCAGCATCCCTACTATGACATGTGTATCTACACATATGTAACACGTGTTATTTTTAATTAAAAATTTAAATTTTGAAAATGGAGGCTGCGTTTTAATTAATGACTTTTTAGGAGGTTTTTCTTCAAATAGAGCCTAGGGACTTCTCAGAAAAGCTTCTCCTTTGTGATGAAAATGAATCTGTGTTGGCTCTTTTGTATGTGTTTTGTTGTTCTTGCTTAGGTTGTGCGTGATTGGAGGGTTATGGAATTGGGATACGAATTTGGAGATGATGAACAACCACACTCTTCTTCTTCTGGAAGTGATCAGAGAAATTCTTCTGAGATTGTCAATGAAATCCCTTTTGTGTTTCAAGTGTGTTTCCAGGTCATGGCTTTCCCTCATTTCCGATCCCTAATTTGGCGTTTCCCATTATGACCTAGCTGCCACACCCCCCTACCCCTAGTCTCTTTATGTTTTGACGAAGAAGGAGAAAACGAAGATGGAGAAGCTTTTCTAAGAAGCCCCTAGCTCTCTTTTTTTGGAAGAAAAAACACTCTAAAAAGTCAATAATTAAAACGCAGCCTTCACTTTCAAAATTCAAATTTTCAATTAAAAATAATATAACACGTATCACATATGTGTCAGTACACGTGTCATGATAGATACTGAATTGGAACACCGTTAGCCACTTAGGATAGATTTTAAGGACCAAAATTAATACCTTTTGAAAGAACATTGACTAAACGGTGCTTAAGTTTCAACCTCGCATGAAAATAAGGAGAAGAACACCAACAAAAATAAGAAGAAGAACACGAAAAATAAAATGGGTTGAAAAAAATCTAACATGAACCTTATGTCGAATGAATAAGAAGCAAAACACCAACAGAAATAGAAAATAAGGAGAAGAATACGAAATACAAAATGGGTTAAAAAAACCTAAACCTGAATCTTATATGAGACGAATAAGAAGCATAAGTTATGGAAAAAAAGGAAGAAGGAGCGGGAAACTAAGTTGAGCACGCCCATCAATTACTTTCTTCTTGTCCATTGAGTGCAGTGATATCAAATGCGGAGAAGGGAGAGAAGTGCCAAACATTAAAATACAGAAATACCACTGCAAATAGTGGCATCAGAAACATTAAGGTGAGGATAAAATGGTCTATTGATTAAAAAATATTGAGAATGACAAGAAAGCCACATCTAAGAATAAGAACAGGCGTCACAATATTAGAATGAGTATTTAAAGAAAACAAAAATTGAAAATGACTTAAAATCCATCTATTTGGACCGCTGTCAAAATTTTAAGAAGGGATAGAGAAGTAAATTCAGTGAATTTTGTTTTTCTCATATCGTTATAGATTTAGACATAATTTTAAAATTATTTTAGTTATTAATAAATTTTAATTTATAAATTAGTATATAAATTAATTACTATAGTAAGTAATTATTATTTTTTTCAAAAGTTTTCTTGTAATAGCAGTGATATGGACCTTATATGCTCGAATGCTCGTGGAATTTTACATTTTGGATGTTTAATGTGTAGATTATTCCAGTGAATGATGGGCAACAGACACGATCAATAGAACCAAATGAAGGTGACTTTTCCATTTCTATTCTTCATCAAATGATTATCCCTTTAATTTGTTGAAAAAAATGGTCGAAGACATGTCATTTTAACAATACTTAGTGACCTTTGTCTTTATAAAATATATGATTCGTCAGATAATAAACTATTTAGTTTCCATATATTGTATATACTATATATATTATATGTGATTAATTATTTTCTTTTCTTTTATGTTCAACTTGTTAATCTATTTTATTATTATATATAATACAGTGCAGAGCCAAAAAAATCACATAAAAGTTGATATATGAAGAAATAAAATAAAAGATTTTAACATGGTCTTCAATATATCTCTTAATTTAAATGATAGCCACTCATTCATAAATGGAATACAGCTGTTAAAGTCTGTGATCAATTATTGATTGACGCTGTATCGCACTGAGTCATTCGCAAAAGCTAATACAGATCGTGAATCCCTTCGTGCTTGTTTTACCATGGCCTTAGAATTTGTCGGTGGTGCACTTCTTTCTGCTTTTCTTCAGGTTGCATTCCAGAAGTTAGCTTCCCCTCAAATTCTCGATTTCTTTCGTGTAAGAAAGCTTGATCAAAAGCTGCTATTCAAGTTGGAAACAAAGCTGCACTCCATCCATTCTCTGGCTGATGATGCAGAGCGAAAGCAGTTCACTGATCCACATGTCAGAAGCTGGTTGCTTAAGGTCAAAAATGCTGTCCTTGACGCAGAGGATCTCTTGGATGATATACAAATGCTCTCCAAAAGAGAATTGGATGATGAAACTGAATCTCAAGTCTTTACGGGCTGTACTTGCAAGGTATTCAATTTCTTCAAATCTTCTTCTATTAGTTCCCATAACAAGGAAATTGAGTTTAGGATGGAACAAATCCTTGAAGTCTTAGAATTTCTCTCATGCCAAAAGGGTGCTCTAGGATTGAAAACAACTAGCGGTGTTAGATCTGGGTTGAGCAATGAACTGCCACAGAAATCACAAACAACATCGTTGGTTGTTGGAACTGATATTTATGGCAGAGATGATGATAAAAAACATATCGTTGACTGGCTGATATCTGACACCAACAATTCTAACCAGCCATCAATACTTTCTATTGTGGGAATGGGTGGGCTGGGTAAGACCACACTTGCCCAACATGTATTCAATGACCCAAGGATAAACGAGGCTAAATTTGATGTCAAAGCCTGGGTTTGTGTTTCAGATGAATTTGATGTTTTTAAAGTATCAAGAGCAATTCTTGAGGCTGTTACTGAATCAACTGATGATAGTAGAGATCTAGAGATGGTCCACAAAAGATTGAAAGAAGAATTGACTAAGAAGAAATTTCTTCTTGTTTTGGACGACGTTTGGAACGAGAACCAACATAATTGGGAAGAAGTGCAGAAGCCCCTCATGTTCGGAGTCCAAGGGAGTAGGATTCTTGTCACTACACGTAGTAAGGAAGTTGCCTCTACCATGCGGTCAGAAGTTCACTCCCTAGAGCAATTACCAAAAGATGATTGTTGGAAGTTGTTTTCTAAATGTGCATTTCGAGATGATGATACTCAACCAAATCCAGAGTGTAGGGAGATTGGCATGAAGATTGTTAAAAGATGTAAAGGACTACCCCTTGCATTGAAAGCAATGGGAAGTCTATTATACAACAAATCATCTGTTTCAGAGTGGGAAAGTGTGTTCCAAAGCGAAATATGGGAATTTTCACAAGAGCGTTGTGATATTATCCCTGCTTTAGCTGTGAGCTATATCCACCTTCCTTCCCATCTGAAGGCCTGCTTTGTTTACTGTGCTTTGTTGCCCAAGGATTGTAAGTTTAAGAAGGAGCATTTGATGCACTTGTGGATGACTGAAAATCTCCTACACTGCCCTTCAGAAAAAGTTTGCCAACAATACTTCAATGATCTACTATCAAGATCCTTCTTCCAACAATCAGGTAAAAAGGAAGATGTATTTGTGATGCATGACCTTCTAAATGATTTGGCAAAGTATGTTAGTGGAGGCATATACTTTAGGTGGGAAGTTGATCAAGAAGAGAAGATACAAAAAGAAACTCGTCATTATTCAGTTGAACTTGGACACAATCGATATTTTGATGGGTTTGAAACCCCATGCAACATAGAAAAGTTGCGTACATTTATGCCGACAGATAGGAGAATGGATTTTTGCGCCTTTTGGGGTGTCAATATGTCGATACATGAATTATTATCCAAGTTTAGGCTTTTACGAATTTTATCTCTGTCTCATTGTTCTGACATTAAAGAGTTGCCTGACTCTATTGGCAATCTTAAGCATCTCCGACTCTTAGACCTCTCATCTACTACACTCAAAACACTTTCTAAAAAGATATGTTCACTCTCCCATTTGCAAATACTGAAGTTGAACTATTGTATGTATTTGGAGGAGTTGCCTTCAAATTTGCATTTACTCACCAGTTTGTGTCGCCTTGAATTGATAGCGAATAATGTGAAAAAGATGCCAATGGGTTTAGGGAAATTAAAGAATCTTATAGTACTCATGGAATCCTTTAATATTGACCATGGCAAGGAGTTTGGTATTCAACAGCTAGGAGAGCTCAACCTTGATGGAAGTCTATCAATTGGGGAACTACAGAATATTGAAAATTCAGTGGATGCATCAGAAGCATATTTGAAGAATAAAACACTCCTTGTAAAGCTAAAGCTGCAATGGAGACGAAATAGGGACTCTATTGATTCGAAGAAAGAAGAGGAGGTAATTAAGAATCTGCAACCTTCCGAAAACTTAAAAGAGTTGGCAATCTTAGAATATGGTGGGAAACAATTTCCAAACTGGTTACATTCATTACCGTACCTGGTGTCCTTAGAGTTGAATGGATGTAAATCTTGTGAACGTTTACCTCCCCTTGGACTTTTACCATTTCTTGAGTACTTGAGTATTGATGGACTTGATGGGATAGTGAGTATTGATGCTGATTTTTATGGGAGCAACTCTTGTTCATTTAAGTCTCTACAAAGTTTGGTATTCTCCCATATGCGACAATGGAAAAAATGGGAATGCAAAGCAGGTGTTTTTCCACGTCTACAACATCTTACTATAACTTCATGTCCTAAGCTGAAAGGAGAGCTGCCAAAGCAACTTATTCCTTTGAAAACACTATATATTAGAGACTGTCATCAACTTGAGGCTTCCGCTCCCAGGGCTCTATATTTACATCTATATGATTATGGAAAGCTGCATTTGGATTGGGCTACCATAAATAGTCTCACAATGGAAGGATCATTCCTGGAAATTGGTTGGTCTAACACTATTGAATATTTGTACATTTCCTGGAAGTCAATAAGTGATGATTGTGTCTCTCTAAGGATCTTTCCATTGGATTTCTTCCCAACACTCAAAAGGCTTGAACTCATTGGGTTTCCTAATCTGCAGATGATTTCAGTGGATCATATTCACAATCATCTCGAGCGTATGAGAATCAAAAAGTGCCCTAAATTTGAATCATTGCCTGCAAACATGCATATGTTACTTCCATCTCTTAATGACCTAGACATAGAACACTGTCCAAAACTTGAGCCGTTCATTGAGGGAGGTTTGCCGTCAAATCTAAAGATTATAACTCCAATAATTTCTCTAGACTACTTGTTGACTCTCTGAAAGGAGCATTCAGAGACATTCCTTCTCTCGAAAGATTGTTCATTGAAAAAGTGGATGTAGAATGTTTTAGTGATGAAGGTGTGTTTCCACTCTCTCTTACTGAATTATACATCCGTGATTGTCCAAATCTAGAAAAATTGGATTACGAGGTTTCTCGACTCTCATCTCTCCAATCATTGACTCTTAATAAGTGTCCCAACCTCCAATACTTACCAAAGCAAGGTCTTCCCAAATCAATTTCCTATCTTTACATAAGTAGTTGTCCTTTGCTGAAACAACGTTGCCAAAAAGAAAGAGGCGAAGACTGGGAAAAAATTTCTCACATTCAACGCTTGTATATACTGGAGTGATGGGTTTGTTTTAAATAGTGATGCATTTGTTGGGCAACAATTTATTTTGTTTTTGAATATGTATCAACTATTTTTCTCCTTTGTTGGTACTCCTGCATAAAGCTTCTAACAATTCATTCTCCCATTCCATCAATTTATTTTAGCATCATAATTATTAAGCCTCTCTCTCTCTTTATAGACTATTAGCTTTACAATTAAAAGTGGAGAGCACAGCCAACAACTTAGAGAAAAAAAAGGAGAGAAGGGACGTCAATATATATTTATATAAAAGCATGATTTATTATTTATTGTCAGTGTATATGTGAGGATATGGTGGTATATTTTAAACATAATTAGATGATGCTGTTTAAAAAAAAAATTGTATTATCATAAATTTTACATCTCTTTTCTAAAGACTTTAAATTGTATATACTTATATTCAATAATCACGCTTCAACATAATTACTACTCAAAAAAAATTAAAAACTCAAAATTTAAATATAGTTAGTATGATAAGAAAAAAAAAGACTATATATATATATAATATCCCAAATCTAAAAACAAAGAGATGATTCATTAAATAATACAGTGGAAAAAATATAAATCACCTAGGAGTCTTGAATGCAAAAACATAAATACATAAAAAATGAAGTATATTTATGTAGAAGGACAGGATCGAGAATGTGGTGGCTCTACAGCAGAATGTATGCTTAAAATAAGGTTTCATGGAATCAGAACAAACAAATATATTTTATAGAACTGATTGAATGAGCACATGCAATTTCAAAACTCAAACCTTCATAATTTGTAAATAAGAAAGGTGTTAGCATATGGAATAAGATAAAAATGAAGTTAAACTTAAAATGTTATAAACAAAAATTAGCATTTGCAAATAACTTTTGATTTCTGAATTCCAAGGTTCGTTTTTTTAATGCATATAACTTTTGATTGAATAATTGCTTGCTCTAAAAATACATCTCTTGAGCACGATACTAAATAATGATCTAATAATATGTTATAATAATGAATGATAAAATAAACTTAATAAATAATAAATATTATTAGGATAAACATCGAGTACTCATATATCATTTTATAAAGTTCATACGAAATTTAATTCATTTTTTACGAAATCAGTTTATTATTAGGATAAACATGAGTACTCATATACCATTTTATAAAGTTCATACTAAATTTAACTCATTTTTACGAAATCAAGATCAGGTTTATATTCATCTAAATTTATGTTATTTTTAATTGACATGAAATTTTCAATAATTTTAAACTAAAATTATATTGAAACAGAAAAAAAAGATCTTTCAAGAAAAAAAAATAGATAAACTAGTGATTGGAAGATATAATGTGTCTCAAAATTTAAGTTAATGTACACAATGTTTAAATCTTTTGATCAATTAATAAAGTTAATGAATATTTTTTAATTCTTAAAACGGTATAACATAAAAGTTAACAAATTGATTTGATTACATAGTATAATTATTTGTAACATTTAAAATAATAGTAAGATTTAAATGTTCTCATAAAATAATGGTCTGTCGACTTGTTCACATACACTACTAAACATTTTCATATTGCATGAGATTTTTTTCTTGCAAATTTGATAAAAAAATTTGCAAGAAATTTTTTTTTCTTGTTATCTTTTCTAAGAATCTTAATTGGCAGGTAATTCCTTCGTAGGTAATTATTTTCTACAAAATTATAAAATTCGTAAGTATTTCTTACAAAAATTGTTGTGAAAAGTGTTTTATACGAAATATTTTGCAAAAAAATTGGCAGCAATTTCCCACAATTTTTTTTTCATAACAAAATTTATAAGTATTTCCTAAAAAAAAATTTAAAAAAAAATTATAGGAAATATGAGTTTTTTTAGTAACGATATGCCAAATGCCAACCATATATAACGTGTGAAAGTGGAACTCACAGCCATAATCACAAATAAACTGTAAAATAACCAAATATTGTGCATGGTAGGTTCACTTTTTCAAAATTAATTTTGTACTACATCATATCTACGATGTACTGATACTTCAACTTGGGTCTCGTATCCGTGTTTGACACATATTCGTATTCAATATTTTAAGATAATTAATCAATACTTATTAATGAAATATCTAATTTATAAATTCGTAGTACACTAAAAGAAAATATCTGAATAATGACTCATTTAAGTGACAAAAAGTAACTAATCACTATATAGTAACCAATTTAGGTACCAATTTAAAAACTAAAAATCATTGGCAACTAAAATAATTCAAAAATATATAATTGGTCTTTAAATTAATAATTAAAATAATTTTTATTATGAATTGATTACTTAATTGATCACTAGCATTAACTAACAAGGTTTTGACTACCAAAATAATTGGTTTTTAAATTGATCACTAACATTAACTATCAGATTTTTGCTACAAAAAATAATTGGTCATTATTTAAGAGTTTCCTTGTAATGGTATTTTTATAATGACAGTAATTTATATTTTTTATGTGGATAGCTTTAGTATATATATAATTTTAATTTTAATTCACAAAATAACAATCATATATTTGTTATGTTTTTAATAATTATTTTAGAATTTTCAATTTTCATATATCATGTATATATTACGTATCGTATCCTATTACTTTGAAAATATACATATCGACGTACCGGATACATGTCGTATCCGACACAAGTAACCAAAAATAATTAGTCATTGTTTAAGAGTTTTCTTGTAATGGTACTTTTATAATGACAATAATTTATATTTCTTTTGTGGATAGCTTTAGTATATATAGTTTTAATTTGGATTCACAGAATAACAATCGTATATTTATTATGTTTTTAATAATTATTTTACAATTTTCAGTATTCATATATCACGTATCTAATACGTATCGTATCCTATTATTTTGAAAATAGACATATTGACGTATCGGATAAATGTCGTATCCGACACACGTAACCAAAAATAATTGGTCATTCTTTAATAGTTTTTTTGTAATGGTACTTTTATAATCACAATAATTTATATATTTTATGTGGATACCTTTAGTATATATAGTTTTAATTTGAATTCACAAAATAATAATCATATATTTATTATATTTTTAATAATTATTCTACAATTTTCAATATTCATATATCACATATCTATTATGTATCATATCCTATATTATTTTAAAAATAAATATATCCATATACATGTTGTATCTCACACGTATGTCATATCCGTGGATCACATCGTATCAAACTATTAGATTAAGAGCGGTGCCCTACACAAATGTACAAAAATATGATTAGTACATTTCATTCACGTCAATCACAACAATAATAAACAGTTTTTTATTAGACGGTGAGATTAATATATAGATGAAATGTTAAGAATTTAAGTTACAAGAACAATAAACAATTTATAATAACGACAATTTATAAATTTATTATTTTAATATTTTAAATTGAAAGATATATGAACTTTTTTTAAGATTTTAAATTGTCCTTAAAACACTATCAGAGCTTCAAATTTCATTGAGTGACATAATTAAGATCGATCACTGCATTCGTTTGTCTTGACATATGAAATAAATGTTCCTATTATAAGTCCATTCAGTAATATCATTGGAATCAATCACCGTATTTGGGATGCTGTCCATTTCGCAGCTTAAAACTTTATTTTTAAAAGTGTTCAAAATGTAAAGAGAAAAACGAATATATAGAGTCATTGATGAATAATGTGAAAGTATTGGATACACTGTCAAACATATTTCGATTTACTTTTCCTTATTGTTGTATCTCTTTACTCAATAAATTCAGAAAGTTATTTATTTATTTTTTGTTTAAAATAGCATTACTCATAACCTTCCTTTCATTTTTTTTTTTGTTTATGTACAGGTTTAAGGGTTTTCACTTTAGAATGTAACGTAATACAAATGTATTGTGCAACTTGATAATTTAATTACAATTATAGTGTTAACTTTTGTAATAATTATTGTAAATATATGATTAAAATTCAAAAATTATTAGTGTGTATACTTGCACTCGAAGCTATGGTTGGAAATAGAGCTAATGTAATTTGAAACCCAAAACGTGAATATAATAAACTTTTATTATATATATTATATTTAGTTATTTGGTTGAAACTCCCTCACCTACCATAGGTGAAGTTCCTCTTCCCCATGAAAGGGATGGGGATGGGAGAAGACACCCGACACATCTACTAGTCGGTGTATTTAAATATTTCATAACATCTTTCAATGTTATAGCAGTATAATAATAATAATAATAATCATTAATGAATACAGCTGTTGAAGTATGTGATCTGGGGAAGACTAAAAAATTATTCTTTGACAAAGCATCGAAGAAGAAAATGTTATCGAATATGTTATTGTCTGGTTGATAACTCCATTAACCTCTCTTGCACCCGGTCATTGCCAAATCCTAATACAGCATTGTCTTACCATGGCTTTAGAACTTGTTGGTGGTGCTCTTCTTTCTGTTTTCCTTGATGTTGCATTTCAAAAGCTAGCTTCTCCCCAAATTCTCGATTTCTTTCGCGCAAGAAAACTTGATCGGAAGCTGCTATACAAGTTGGAAACAAAGTTGCATTCCATCCATTCTTTGGCCGACGATGCAGAGGGAAAGCAGTTCACGAACCCACATGTCAGAAACAGGCTGCTTAAGGTCAAAGATGTTGTCCTTGATGCAGAGGATCTCTTGGATGATATACAAATGCTCTCCAAAAGACAAGTGGATGTTGATTCTGAATCTCAAAACTTTACGGGTTGTACTTGCAAAGTACTTAATTTCTTCAAATCTTCTTCAATTAGTTCTCATAACAAGGAAATTGAGTCTAGGATGGAAGAAATCCTTGAAATCTTAGAATTTCTCTCAAACCAAAAGGGTGCTCTAAGATTGAAAACTGCTAGCGGTGTTAGATCTGGGTTGAGCAATGAACTGCCACAGAAATCACAAACAACATCGTTGGTCGTTGGAACTGATATTTATGGCAGAGATGATGATAAAAAACAGATCGTTGACTGGCTGATATCTGACACCAACAATTCTAACCAGCAATCAATACTTTCTATTGTGGGAATGGGCGGGCTGGGTAAAACTACACTTGCCCAACATGTATTCAATGACCCAAGGATAAACGAGGCTAAATTTGATGTCAAAGCATGGGTTTGTGTTTCAGATGAATTTGATGTTTTCAAAGTATCAAGAGCAATTCTTGATAGCACCATTGCTGGAAATAGTTTGGTCTGACACTATTGAATATTTGAGCATTAATTGGATGTCAATAAGTGATTATTGTGTCTCTCTAAGGATCTTTCCATTGGATTCCCTCCCAAGACTCAGGAAGTTGTATCTTGGTAGGTTTCCTAATCTGGAGATGATTTCACAGGATCATGTTCACAATCATCTCGAGGGTATGACAATCGTAGAGTGCCCTAAATTTGAATCACTGCCTGCAAACATGCATACATTGCTTCCATCTCTCAATGAGCTACACATAGGAGACTGTCCAAAACTTGAGTCGTTTCCTGAGGGAGGTTTGCCATCAAATTTAAAATTTATGAAACTCAAGAATTGCTCCAGACTACTTGTTGGCTCACTGAAAGGAGCATTCAGAGACAATCCTTCTCTCAGAAGATTGTCCATTGAAAAAGTGGATGTAGAATGTTTTAGTGATGAAGGTGTGTTTCCACTCTCTCTTACTGAACTATACATCCGTGATTGTCCAAATCTAGAAAAATTGGATTACGAGGTTTCTCAACTCTCATCTCTTAAATCATTGACTCTTTCTATCTGTCCCAACCTCCAATGCTTACCAGAGGAGGGTCTTCCCAAATCAATTTCAGATCTTCATATAATCAATTGTCCTTTGCTCAAACAACGTTACCAGAAAGGAAGTGAGGATTGGGAAAAGATTGCTCACATTCAAAATCTGGTTATATAGTAGTGATGTTGTTTGTTTTGAATAGTGATGCATTTGGTGGGTTACAATTTATTTATCTTTTGGATTTGGATTTTGGATGTGTATGAACTACTTTTCTCCTTCGTTTGGATGATTTATCTTTTGGATATGTTTGTTTTATTTTGTCATTCTCGAGTGTGTATATGAGTAAATACCCCAATCCATGGTAGACATCATTTCTTATAAACGATGGTAAATTTTGGAAATATTTAGATGATAGCGTTTAAAAATATTTTATTGTCACAAATATTACTTCTTCTTTCTAATGACTTTAAATTGTATAATATTGAAGAATCACGCTTGAACAAAATTCCTACTAATAAAAAAATATTTCATGGTTTGGAAATTTCGTATCATGTATGTTAGAAAAATTAAATTAAAAAAGGTTTGGTGAGAACACAACCTGCAACTTTCTGTATATGATATTGTTATTCTGATATGAATTCTAGGATACTTCTCCTTAGTCGAAATACTTAGGTACTTTTGTTTAATTCTTTTAAGAATAAAATATTTTTGTAATAAAACAATTATATAATAATTTTTACATACTTAGATAACTTCAATTTCAATGGTATAATTATTTTTGTAATAATTATTTATTTCAAATAAAAATATATTTTTTTTTCAATCATAATTAAAGTTTTTCTCTCAATTATATACATAAATACTTTTCTTACATTTTTTAATAAAATTATGTCCATGTTCTTTCTAGTTATTAAATAATTAACTTCTTTATATTTTTAATAAATGATATTCATTTTTTTCTTTCTTACAATTTTAACAAAATGATACTTATCTTCTTTTACTTAAAAATATTATCTTAAATTAAACAAAAATTACAGAAAAATAAAAGTTAGAGTTTTAAAATATAAAAATAAAGAACTTTTCATAAATAAAAAAATTAATTTTTTTACAAAATAGAATGTTGTTTGGATATAAGGATAATAAATTTTTATTTTAAAACTAAAATATGATGTATTCTTTTTGTTTTACAATGATTTTCTGTTTTCTCTATTAAATCAATAACTAATCACACTTGCTATATATATATATATATATATATATATATATATATATATATATATATATATATATATATATATATATATATATAAAAGATTATTTTAAAACTAGAGAGATATATTTAACATAATATTAGGAATACTAAGTATAACTTTTCCTATAGCAAATACAGTATTTATACGCCGTGATTTATTTTCAAGACAAGACTTTAAGTTTGGTTCGAGAATACCAGGTGGTATTTTTATTTTTATTTTTCTAACTTAATTATCATTTTCGGCTCTAATAAAGAATGCAACTTATTGGGCCTAGGCCCCTCCAAAGAGTTTGGGCTATGATAGGTAGAGAAATAATCACACTAGTCTTTTCCTTTCTACAACCCCTAATTTTTAGAATGATTATTTTACCCTTCATAAGAGGAATGCGTGGTATGGAAATATTTCGGAATAAGTTTTTCAGAATTTGTTAAACATGATTTTGGGATAGGATTTCTAGAATTCTCTTTGTTGTGGGATTAATGAGGAAGAATATAAATGTAAATATAAATATAAATATCTGAGCTTAGAATAATTATATAATTAAATATGAATTCAAAATTTATCAAAAAATTTAGAAACTGTAATGAAAAAAGGAAGTTTATGAATTTGCATGGTTTTTCCTTAGTAATAGTTTCGTCAGAAGTTCATATGCTCAAACAATATTTATAGTTTAATCAGAAATTACTAAGTATAAATAATACTTATTTTGCAACACTTGTTTATTTTAATTGAACCTTGATCGAATTAATCAAGAATTAAAAGTAATATTTATGTTTCAAACAAACCATTATATTTTTTAAAAATGTTGGATAAATTAAGTGTTCTTAACCTATTAAGATGACAAATTAAAAAAAAAAAAGTGAATTGATGAATTAAATGACTTAACATACTTTACTGTTTTATTATAAAATTATGTAAATTGGTATATTAGATTCTACCCATTTTATTATTAAATACTTAATTATGTAAAGTATTGTTTCATCCTATTCATTTGCCTCGCACAATTAATGTGTAAATTGAAACAAACACATGAATAATTTTGAAATAAAACTTCCAATAAACTTTTATTGAGTTGAGTTAATTAGATTTAAAGATTTGACATGATTAAAATTAGGTTGTAGTAGGTTGTTTTAATTATTATTATTATTATTTTGTAAAAAATATAAATAAAATATTGAAAAAAGATATATATATATATATATATATATATATAATTCAAATAAAAATATTTGTCTTGACCATTCAACTTTTTGAAATAAATAAAAGAAATCGAAAATTAAAGATCAATGTATATAAAATATTTTTTATTTAATTAATAATTTAGTCTATATATTTATATTTATAGTTCACTGTAATCTTTATATTTTTTTTTCTTTACTTACTTGAGTGACAATATTTATCGAATAAAATAAATTTAATCTCTAATATTAAATTGAATCCTTTAAAAACGTTATATATCAAAGTCTCAATCATTTTCTTCTTGAAATTTCTCAATTTTTTTCCTTTTAATTGCTTTCCATAATTCATAATTAGTAATTAATGTTGGAGATTATAAACTTTATGTTGATTTAGTAGGCCTTAGTTGAGACCAACTATAGGAACAGAAAACAATTTTATTTTTGAATAATGTCTCCCATATAACATGTTCACTTCTCCACGATCTCCAAAAATAACCAATATTAAAGAAAATTCAAAGTGCAAAAGTAAAAAACACAATGATAATTATTTAATTATATTTATATATAAGATTAATATGTTTTAAGTCTCGGATTCTAAAAAAAATAATTTACTCACTCATTTAGTTATTATTTTTGTTTGAAAAGTGAGTATAGTGACGTTATGCAAGGGTCAGTGTTTATGTCTGCTACACTGTTCCGCCACCCTACACTCTGTCATCTATGCCCTTCATAGGTGGTGCTTGTTCCTTCTGTTGCTCCAAACTTAAGATTTTGTTCTTTTTTATAGTTAAGTAACGGATAGGTTTTCAAAGAAAAATTATACTTTAATTTTCTTTTTTTTTTTCTTTTCTTTTTTTTTTTATGTAATTTGATGGATATCATTGATTCTTTTAAAGGAAAATATAGTAATATATTAATTAATTATTTACACTAAATCACGTCAGAAAGTAAAAAAATAAAGTCAAAATATGAGAGTCATAATATCATTGTTCGTTTTTTATTAAGTTAAGTAGTGTATTTCAAATTCACTTTCACCGTTAAGATGTAAAAAATTTATAAATTTAAATAGATTAAAATGCTTCATTAATGTTTGTTCTTGTACCAAAATCTCAATTTGGTCTTCATATTTTTATCCGTCTCAATTAAGTTCACATTTTTGTAAATAAATAACAATTATGTTCTTTCCATTAGTACCAAACTAACACGATTAAGTAGGTGTTATGTGTCAACTCCTTTTTTTAATTTTTTAATTTTTTTAAAAATATTTATGTCACGTGTCACGTCTGTTATGTGACACGTATCAATCTAGTATGGTGACACATGTCAAATTACTGTATGAGTATCAATTTGGTCACATATTTGTTAATTTAATTTGATTTCAATTCCAAAATTTTTTACAAAAAATTCAATTTCATATGCTCTAAATTTAGACCAAATCTAACTTTTATACAGAGGTTATGATCATATTTTAATTTAAATTTGTATTTTACATTAAACTTTATTTAAATTTTATATTACTTATTTATAAAAACATGAACCTAATTGAGAGTGATAGAAATGTGAGGATCAAATTGAGATTTTGGTATAAAAACGATAACAATGGAGTATTTTAACCATTTAAATACTTTTAGTTAATTTTTTATTAAAAAAATTTATTTTATCTAATATTTAAAATAACTTTTATTTTATCCTAATATCTTATCATTAACGAGATGATAAGATTAAGTGTTTATGTTTTAAATTTATTAATAAATTTACATTTTTAATTTATTTGAAGATTCATTCAAAATTATAATTTCTTTAAGATTGTTAAATTGATGCAAAAGTGATAGATATGTAGGTAAGATAAAGGAAAGAATGAACAATGATTTAAATCAAGATTATAGACATAAACTGTTTAATGTTCCTACACCTTTCTAACATCTAACTAAATACTAATATTTTGATTTCTAGTACTTAATTTATTTTATATATAAAATTAAAATACTCTTTCATCAATATTGAATAAATGTAGAGTAGAAAATGTGATAATTGCCTTTTCTAAATCTGTTGATGTATGCAATGAGCACCATTTTACTTTGATTCACTATTATCTCCAAATTCTCCATAATTCTCATTCTGCCATCACATTAAATTTTACAACTCTTTTTATTCTCTTCTATGCACAATTATGGACAACTATTTCATGCACCCATGCAACAGGTGAGCTTAAATAGTTAAAATAAGAATGTTATAATTTTGTTACTATCCCATTTATTTATCAAATATTTTTTCTATTTTAAGACATTTAAACTACTTTTAATCTTCATATATTACCAGAATAAAAGTTTATGGTGGTATATTAATTGTTTAGAAATCATCTTTAAGACAGTGTTCTTTTACATTGATTTATTATTCAAAAAGATTATTAGGACCTGATTTGTTACGTTGGATGTGTTCTTTTATTTTACATAAATAATATTGCTTTATTTTTATATTTCTTATCACGCATGATATGATGCAGTCATCATAGATATAATGTTGTGGAGAATGAGATATGTTTTTTGGGACAGATTTTGTTGTGGTTGAAAGGAGATGAAATCAGTTTTATTGTAGTTGGAATCGATTTCAATAGTTTTATTTTTATTTTTATTTTTAATGTTTAAAATTAAAATATTTAATTTTTTTATGACATGTATATTTTATTCTTATTTTATTTTGATCAACCATTTTTTTAACTTTATTATTAAAAAATAAATTTGCTAAAATATTTCTAACTCGTTTAAATGTTACTTTATGTTAATTTTATCATCAAAACAATTTGATATTCTTATATTTTAATTAATTAAAATTTTTTAATATGTCACATCAATCAAATTTTCTATAAATTTTCATAAATTTTATTCTCAAACCCACTCTATCATCATCTCCATATCCTTTAAATGAAACAACACAAATTTTACCATCAAATCAACCAAATTCAACTAATTCTTCTTCCTCAAATCATTCTCTTAAAAAAAACTGCCTAAATTATTATTGTCAAAATCATTCTTTTAAAAAGAACACTGCCTAAATAATTATCGTCAAAATAGACAAACAACTTATTGAATAACAGTATTAAAACTTATTGAATAACAATATTAAAAATTTATATTGTGAGGATGAGTTTTTTTTTTTCTAATATTACATATGAAAGATATGTATTATCGGAAAATAGAACGTTAGTTAATTAATATACACTCTAAAAACTGCCTATTCATTTATTTTTCCTACATTGATAAATGACTTAGAAATTAATATAAGTGAAGATAAAAGTTATTTGATAGGAAAGAAGTAATAGGGAAAAAAAAAGACAAAATTACATGAATAATAAAAAGGAGGGCGAAAAAAAAAAGTTAACATTTTCTAAAAAACAATAAAAATAAAGAAAAAAGTATAATATTTATTTATTTATTGGGCTAAACTAAATATGGTGTGGATCCTAATAATTATTGTGGTAGGCCTGTTACGCTAGCTGCTGCCAACCTGCTGCCAATAACTGATATATTGCTAGCTGTTGCCAGCTTTTCTTCATTCTCAGCCCTTTTCTTTTCCATTTCTTTTTCTTATTTTAAATTATTATTAAGTTCAATTAATATTAAATAACATCATATTATATAAATAATTAGTAAAATATAATTATTTAAAATTAAAATAAAATATTCTAATTTATTGTGAGTACATGTATGAAAGTTATTGATGTAAAATTTTATAGATATTACAAATTTTACATATGTTATAGAAGCATAAATTATCATGTTACCATTTTCAGGTATAATTTCTTATATTTTCTCATATACATCTTACAATCATAGTAATTTATAATATATAATAAAAATAGAATAAGTTATTTAAAAGAGAAACTTCACAAAATATCTACTTTCGAGCATTAAATGAAAATATGTAAAATATAATCATAATTTCATTAATTCAAAGTAAACTATGAATATCAAAATTATTTAAATAAAATAAATCAATAATATTTAACACGATCTTCACATCACATACATACCATGCCGTGTTACTTTATTATATTGCATTAATTGAAAAACAACTAATACAACAAAAATCATTTCACAACAACAATTAAAGATAATAAGTTATTACCAAGTTTCAATCTAGTTCAAATATAACTCATATGAAAATTAATAGGATAAACTACAACTCTTATGAAAACTTCAAGTTTATAAAAAGATATTAACTTAGCTTAAAAGTAAAAGAAAATGTAATAACTTCAACTAAAAGTGACAGCTTTTGAATTTTGTCCACTAAATTTAAAATAAACATAATTAGAGTTCTACATTTTCTTTTCAATTGATTTCAAAGTTATTATAAATCTAACATCTATGGTTATAACTTTTAATGAAGACCATTAAGGCAAATTCTAAAAGCCTTCATCCACTCAACACATACAAATTCATTTAGATTTGACAAGGATTTTAATAATTTTAAGAAATTAAAATATATAGTATTTGAATTATTTGTAATTGAATTCTTTTTATTTTTTTAAATAATTTGTTTGGATAAAGTAATTAAAATATCTTAGATTTTAATTTTTTTTTAGATAAAGTAATTTCATTTTTATTTTAAGTTAAACTCAACTCCACCTTAAACTCAAGTTGAGTTAATTTGACCTTCAATCCGGAACGACTCATCTCGACCTCAACCCGTTATTTGTACTAGTTCGACTTAATCTTTGATCGGGACCGACTTAATTCGGCCTTCGACCAAGGCCAATTCAACTTTGTGGACTTGTGAATTTTTTTCATCTTGACCAATGAAAAATTTCACAAGTTGTGAAAAACTTCAATTTCTTTCCTTTTTTTAAAATTACAAATTTTATTACTTTAGTTATTTGTTATATCTCTTTAAAAAATTTAAATTTAAATTTTCTTTTAATTTTTTCATTTAAACAAGTCATTTTATTTTAAAAAAATTAAAATTTTTAAATAAATGAATCACCTGTAAAATTATTTCTACAAATTTATCATAAACAAATTTTAGAAAAGATTTTCTCCACTTACTCTCTTGGTCTAAATCTGATGAGTGAATTGTAGATTCATTAAACAAATATTTGAACCGCTAAGCCATTTTTTTTTTATTTGTTGAGCGAATTTAAGGTTGAGAATAGTGTTGACTTAATAAAAGCACGAGTAAAATTATATAGGGTTTAACATCTTGCAGAATTTCAAAATTCATTTCCAAACTTCAAACCAATTATTTCTTTGATCCAAACACATTTCTAACTAGTTTCAAATGTTGATCTTTAACTAACAACATTATTTCCACTTTCACATCAACATGACAAATTTTTCACTATACAAATCCAATTGTTACATTTTAAGGAAATATAAAAGTTGTTTATCATCCAATCTTAAGTATTCTTAATTTCTCCATCCAAGTTACACTATCAATCTTCAAGTCTTCTTTAGACAATTATTATAAACAACCCAAACAAAAAAGGATGAAACGAAAGTTACTCTAAATAGTTTTTTCATTGGTTGAATATATCATAGTATCTTCTAACTTCACTATGGTAGGTTAAGATTTTAAAAATGATAAACGGTTAACTAAAAATTCTAAAGAAAAAATCATAGAAAAATTATTCAAAAAAATATTTTATTATATACATTTTGAATAATTAAATTTTTTATTTATAGTTTTTTTAACTTAAACAATAAAAATATTTAAACTTTATCTTATGCTATATTTTTATCATTATCACCCTTTCTTTTTTCTTATTCTAAAGTGGAATAATTCATTTACTAATTAGAACTATGAAAATAAAGGATGAAAAGTAAAAGGAACTTTATTAAAGTTATTTTAAGAATAACTTGTTACTTTGTGTGTGCGAGATCAATAATATTATATTAATGTAACCTTTATAAATTGTTACACCATCCATAAATTTATACCAAAAATAAATTTTGTCTATTCAAATCCATGAATGATAATTTTATAATATCAAAAATATTTATATTATATTTTATTACAATTAAACAAATAAAAAGTGATAAAATTATCCATATTGTAATATACTTTCGAAATATATACTTTGTCAATTTTAATTCACAGAAAAAAATAATAAATAGTTTTAGATTAATATAAAGCTATGTTAAAAGAACTTCAATCTAATGGTGAGCATTTGAAGAAAAACAAATATTCAATTGAAAATTCTCAAATTGAATATTAAGTACAAGTTCAACAATTTTCACCGGTATAACTTTGATTATTCTAAACAATGTTTATAAATCATCTTAAAAGAGAAAAAAACCATTTTTCCCAAAGTTTTATTGTCTTTTTAATATTCATTCCATTGTCGAATTAATACAATTTTATAACACCTGCATGAATAAATATCAACCAAATCTATCTCTCCTTAGTGTAATTCAAGAGATTGTATATGATTCCAAGTGCACCTCTTAAAATAAAATGCCATTTTATTTAGGATTATTTTGAAACTTTATAAAGTTTTTATAATTATGTATTGTATAATTTTTTTTTATCCATTTAAGACCAAAGTAAGTGAATATTATTCAACTTCTAGCGACCTATAAGACTCCATTCAATAATATTCGGTTATGCTTTTTGTCACCGAAACTATATATATGTTAAATACTATTTGTTAAGATTAATTAAAAATATAAGTTACTAAATTATTTAACTTTTTTTACATGTACATTCAATTATAACTTTTCTCCATTACTTAAATTTATTTCTAAATTACTAAAGAAGTTATTAAAGTTTTCTAATTCAAAACATACATTTTTTGATTAACTCCTTAGTCTTAAAAATATATTCGCATGAGTGTTAATATATTATTTCTTGTGATAAATGATTATTTTTTTCTTAAATGGATATGAATACCCATAAGCACTAATTTAATATTTTATATTTCCTTTTTTTATCAATGAAACTTGTATTTCAACTAAATTATATATTTGTCAATTATATATAAAGATAATTAATTGTTGTATTTATTATTAATTTTGACATAAAATAATCTATTATCTATAATTGATATTTTTAGTACACAGCAGGTTAATCAATTATTTTTTTTAATATATAGTCAATTATTTTGTTCAAGTTCAATTGAAAAGTGTTTCAAAAAATGATTAAAAGTTTTGGAATACTATTTTTTGATTGCTTGCAAGTTGAAATACATCAAGAGATAAAGAAAAAGTAGGGTTTTATGTCTTGAGAAGAGGAAGAAGAATATAATAAAAATGAAGAAGGAGAAGTAAAAGTGATGGTTATTTTGGTGGAAGAACAATAATTTCTTCCAAATTTGTTTTTGAAACTCCCTTTATACTTACTAAACTCACCCCTACTAAAATAGCCTATGCCATCTATAACCAAAACCCAAAATCTAATCACTACTTCACCCAAAACACTATTCTAACCCCTCGACTTAAACACGATATCATCCTTTAAAAATCTTAAACTACTCCACTTATATCTCATAATATATTTTAGAGTTAAATATCTTTTGGTCCTTCAACTTTTAATAAAATTTGGAATTAGTATATTTTGAAAATTTTGAACTAATTTAGTCTCTCAATTATGTAAATGTTGTAAATGTGTGAATTTAGTCTTTTTAACCAAATTTTATTAAGTTTATTTGACGTTTCAAACACATTTTATTATAGTATTTTAGTTTGTTTACTCTGTTTGACATATGTTCACTTCAATGTTAATTGAGAAACACGTTTGAAACGTCAAATCACCTTAAACAAATTTGGTTTAAAAGACTAAATTCACATATTTCTAAAGATGGGAGAGTAAATTGGTTCAAAGTTTTCAAGAGAGGCTAATTTCAATTTTCACTAAAAGTTGAAGGACCAAAAACACACACACTACCTTGAAAAATTGTAATTTATGATTGTTTTTTAAGATTTTTTCCTATACACGTGAATCATTGTAGCCAAAGATATACCACTTTATAGTCATATAGTAACTGGTGAGAGGAAAATTGTGTGAAAAGTTCAAAGATCATTGTAATAAATTTTGGAAATTCTTTTGTTAGGCAGCTTGTGATGTAAGGGGGAAGAAAACATTGCAATGTTAGAAGTCTTTACATGTGAATATTGTCTATATGTCATGCACGAATAAAAAATTTAATCTGACAACAGAGTTTTTCAATGTGCTTGGAAAAGAGTGGAGAAAACTAGGTTAGACCTAGTTACTAGGTTTAAGAACAGAACTGGGACCAGTTAAAAAGAAAACAACAAAAAAAGTTCAATTCAAACTTGGGAGGATCAAACTTTTTTTTTAAGATAGTGGATCATACACTATCTAGGAAGAAGTAAAGATTTTCTTAAAATTTTTATGATTTAACATTCAAACATGAGCAATCGTGTAGTTGTATCATCAAGGGTCCAAAGTCTCATGATTTATCTTACAAATTCCTCGTCACTGAAAAAAAGATATATTATAGACTTTATGGGTTTGAGAAGTGTTTTTCTTTTCTCCTACATAATTTTGATATAATGGTTCATCTAATATTCCACTTCCTCAACCCTAAACCCTAATTAATTAAAAAGAAGTGTTCCACTCAAATTTTTCCTATATTTATCAAAATGACGTCACACATGATTATAAAACAAAAAATTTAAGCTAATGATATAAAAGAAAGGGTTAAAAATATTTTTTTGTCCCTCAAGTTTCAGTGAATTTTGGAATTAGTCTCTCTTTAAAACTTTATACCAATTTAGTCCTTCATCTTTAGAAATGAATGAATTTAGTCATTCTTACCAAATTTTGTTAGTTTATTTGACATTTTAAATATATTTTATGATAATATTTGAGTTAACATTGAAGCGAAAATGTGTCAAATGGTGTAAATAATTCAAATATTATCATGAAATACACTTGAAACGTTACATAAACTTAACAAAATTTGGTTAAAAGACTAAATTCACACATTTTTAAATATAAATGACTAAATTGATCAAAAGTTTTAAAGAGAGTCTAATTTCAAATTTTACTAAAACTTGAGGGACCAAAAACATATTGAATCCTAAAAGAAATATCACTCTAAACTCAACTCATCGTACATGAAGTTCAAATGTATTACATACTAAACCCACCTTTTGAATCCTCATCTTTTGTTAAGAACAACATTCTACATAGAAAAATGGGAGTTTTTTTTTTTTTTGACACACTTCATAGATGAACTAAGATTCATTAAAAATGGTAAATTTTGATAACTGTATATTTTTCATTTTAATCGTATTTAATCAAGTGTTAGAAATTTTTTGAAAAATGCATCGATTACACATTCTTTTAGAGAAAAATATATTAAATAATTGCGAATCAAATCACTAATTTAACTTATCTTTTATATAATAATACATATACTTCATACATTTTATAATCTCGATTAATTTGTAAAGAAAAAGTTAATAATAATTGCTAACATATTATAGATGAATGAGATAAGTATATATAAAAACTTATTATATATATTTGATATGACACGGACCCTTGAGATATTATTAGCTAGAAAAGAAGTGTTAAAACGAAGTGAAGTTGTTAATGTAGTGTTGTCTATAGCCACAATTATAGAAAATACACAGAAACATATAGTGGGGGACCATTTTTCCTAAGATGAGGTATTGGTCTTGTCTCTAAGCAACCTCTGGTGTTGAAGGGTTATATAGAATTAGACAAAAGGTTATTTGTCTCTGACATGAGCCACCTCAATGGGAGACAAAACCCTAACATGGTTGACATCAAAATGAAATTGCACAATAAATTTTTAGCACTTGTGGCCTCTTTGCAATCCCAATCACCAACAAAGTGCCTGCATTTTCATTGACAACACAAACCCTTTGTGTCTCTCAATGACACAAAACAAAACAACCTCACTCTCTTTCACACTATACCTTTGTTTAGAGGCCAATCACTCACTTTGACCTAACATCACAAGGGAACAATGATAGACCCTTTCTTAATTAATGGGGTCCTCGATTGAGTTTTTGTTTTCATTATTTTATGAGCTTCTGATTTTCATGTACACACGTATATGTATATAGTTAGGTTAGTTACCATCATGCCATGCCACCACTATTTGTTTTAACATAAAATATGCATTCGTTGGATTCAAAATGTGTTTGAATATATACTTACACTCATAAGGAAGGGGAAATAATTCTTATAACTATAATGATTTGTGTTAAATAAGAATAGATTCATATGGTTAGTGACAATCCTAGTAGCATGAATAAGATTGTAGTGTTTAACTTAATGAATTAGAATAAATGTGTGAGAAGAAAGAAAAAGTAGAATTAGAACATATTCGTTATTGGTACATCTTCTTGTATAATCAGTATGGGATCTCCAATATATTATATCATGTCAAAGTATATACATCTCGAACTTAAGATCAGATGAATAATTCGACAATGATTCAATAGTGGGTGATATATAATAGGTTCAACAAATAATAAATCTCATTAAGATATATTATGGATGACTTTGACACTATTTTAAAAAATGAACTGACTTGTAAAGTAAGATTTACACCTATATATTTTAAACTTGTCTATATCTTTGATTGATATGAAATGTCTGACATAAAATTTTAGAAATATATATATATAATACTTCCTCAATATACTAATATTTCTTTCTTATCATGTATGCCTCTTACTTTCTAAATTGTGGAAAAGATGTGATGGTATGCCAATAAGAGTGACCCTCCTCTCACGATCTATCAACAATATTTTTCAAAGAAGAGTGAAAAAGTTGTGTGAGAAATTAAATGAAATTGAAATGCCAACTATGACATGGATTAATTTTGATGTTTGTTTGGTTGACTATTAAGATGTGAAAATGGTTAAGTTTTTCAGAGAATAATTCATTTCAAAGTTTAACCTAACTAATGTAGAATGAAATTATTCTCAAGCTCATTTTCTAAGAGTGAAGATTCTGGGGCTGTAAGAATGGTGCCATTATTTGTCGTATATGTGGAAGTTTTCTTCTTCTTCTTTTTTGTGATGAAAAACTTGAAAAAGGCAAAGAAAAGTTTGGTTATTATTATTGTCATCATTGTAAGATAAACTTAATAGCAATATTTTTGGGAACCTTTTTTTTTTTCAAATGAGTGCGTAACATGTATGTACAATAAGTAATTTATTGTTCAAACTCTTGTTGTATTATAAAACAATTATTGTGTTGTTTAATGTTAGAGATTTTACATAATATAAGTGAGGGAGGTATAATTCTTTTCAATTTTTTAAGCTGATTTAATGAGATTAAATTTTATTTATATTTCACCATTTTAATATAATATTAAAGACATATATATATATATATATATATATATATATATATATCTCGATATTTTTGTTCTTGTTATGAAAAAGTTTCTAAATAAATGTAAATCATACCCATAAATTTTGAAATTATTAGAATTGTCATAATTGCATGATAACTTAATAGCAATATTTTTAAAAACCATCTTTTCCAATATGAATTTAATTAGTGCTCAACATGTACATACAACAAAGTAATGTATGGCCCAAACTTTTGATGTCTACTATTAAAAAAAAATTGTTTGTCAAATATTACTACTAAAAATTCTTATATTACATGAAATTTTTCTTGCAAATTTGTTAAAAAAATTTGCAAGAAAAGACTTTTTTCTACCATTTTTTCTAAGAATCTTAATTAGTAGGTAATTCCTTCATGGATAATTATTTCCTACAAAATTATAAAATTTACAAATATTTCCTACAAAATTTATTGCGAAAAGTGTTTTATACAAAATATTTTGCAAAAAAATCGAAACAATTTCATGCAATTTTTTTTTTCACAACAAAATTTGTAAGTATTTTCTACGAAAAAAACTTCAAAACAAAATTGACAGGAAATATAAGTTTTTTTAGTAGTGTATACCCCAAATGATAGTTGCATATACTAAATAATCTTTCACACATAAACATTCTATTAGTGTATAAAGCCAATAATTTTGATTAATTTTTAAAAGTATTTTTATATAAGTATTGTATACCTATTGTATCAATTTCCAACCTAACAAATTGTTTCCTCCTCTAAGTAATATATAATCCTCAATTTTTTTAATTTGTTTTTTTCTTATCATTATTTCTACTATTTATGTTCCTTAAAATCTGATTAGTCATTCAAATTGGGAGACAATGATTCCAAAAGTATCAATTTAAATTTTTGCAATCATTCATGTTTAAGGAAAAAAAAAACAAAAAACTCCCATTCCACTAATATGCTTTTCCATTTATGGTGGTGAACCATAGTCATAATGTAGCAATCAATGAATATAGTTGTGTGAGAGGAAATGACAAGTGTCACCTTTACATGCAATAAAAATGAAGGTTTTGTGGGACAACAATGGATATTTAGGGTTTGACCTTTTCTAAACTCCAAAGTGTGATGTGTTGCACGTAGGGTTTGGGACCATCTTTAATTTGTGTAGATGAGAGCACATTCATGAATCATAATATTTTTAAATATATGAAAGGGACACTCCTACACCTATTTATGATTTTCTTCACCACCAATATTTACCTTCACATATCTCGAAATTTAACATAAAGTTTACTTCATGTGTTGAGTTATTTATTTCAACCCTATGTAATCTTTTTTTTTTAAGTATATACAATATAGTAATGTAAAATTGCATATCTTCTCGATAGACTTATGTAGAATAAGTCTTTCTTAATTATTTTTTGTGTGTAATTATTTAACTTTGAGAAGATTAAAATCATATGTATATGACACAAAAAATATCAGGTAAACATGAATGTTATTTATTTGCACATTTTCTTATACTTACGAGAATTTTTCTTTCTTGCTTAAATTTTGTATATATAACTATTGGTTTAGGGTTTACATTTTGGAAAAGATAAATGTATGCGAAATTTTGGAACTTAAACATTATATATTTTTTATCAGTAAAGAATAAAATAAATTAAATAGAACATTTGAGGAGTGCTCTAACCCTTATAATAAAGAAAAGTCGATACAATAACTTAATATGGTGATTCCATCAAAACAAAAGACCATCCAAAATTACATGTAATAAAACACATATAAAACAAATTAATGCATGTAATAAAACGGTTTGCGTATAAAAAATTGTACATTAAAGCAATTTAATTAGGACACATTTTTTACATATAGTTTGACATAATTAGAAAGGAAATATTTATGGTTACTTGCATACTTTCACTAACTTTTATCTTAATCAACACAATCATTTTAAGAATATCATAATAATAGAGTAATACAAAAAGAGTTTAAAAAAAAGGGGTTTTCCTTTCTTTTGTAAAAATCTTCCAAAGATTGTTTGATTTATATCACTAATTCTAACAAAGTTATGAACATAAAACAATCACTCACAATAAACAATAAAAAAGAAAAAGAAATATATTATAAGTTTACTATAAACCCTAGAAAATAAAACTAAAGGGTAGTGAAAGATGAGTAAATAAATTACATTGGCCTTTTTCATTGAGCATAAGGTGTCTTGATGTTCTCCACACAAGGTTTTCAACCTACCAATGGCAAGTCTTTTTCTCAATAAACCCTAAATTTATGTAATGTCCAATTAGGTCAAACATATATATACAACAAATTTGAGTAAAACCAAGCACGACTTTTCAAATTTACTGCTACATCAGAAGACATTTTTGAAACCAAAATCAAAGTTCTCAAAATTAGTGTCATTATTAAATTAAGAAAAAGAATTAGATGGTTGCTACTTGTCACCAAAAGAATATTGGCCACAACCACCTATGTTAGAGAAAATGCACAATAAAAGAGAACCAAAAACCAAAAACACTTCTTCAACATCAGAAAAAGAAAAAATCAAACACAAGAAAAGAAAGAAAAAGAAAAAAACACCACAAAAGAAATGAAAGAAACTAGGGTCGGCTATAAGGAAACACTCCAATTCCACCATTGAATGATGTAACTTTCATATCTTTATATTAATATATTCATAAGTAATATATAAGACAATATATATTTGATAATAAAAAATATATAATGGCCACTTTTGTTTTACTAACTTGGACAATAATAATAGTATATAAAAAATGTCATGTTTATATGTGTGTGCTTTTGGAAGTTGAAAAATCTACCAAGTGCATTTTTCATGTTATATACGATAAAAAAAAATGAATCTTATTAGGTTATTGCGTTTTATATAATATTAATTTGTCAGAGAAATGATGTCCCAAATAGGAAGGTTTTAATTTTTTTAATGATGAAATGGAAACTTAATTAAATTTCTCTTGTTGACTCTCACACAAGCATAGTTGGAGGCTCACTTTTGTATAAAATATGTGAAAGTATTTATTAAAAAATTACACCAGCATAATTTTTTTAATAATGGAAGTAATAAATGTAAAAAGTTATAATTGATTTTAAAATGAATTTAAAGACTCGAGATCAAACCTTATTTTGACAAAAAAAAAAAAAAAAAATAAAAAAACACACAATTTATTT
>Ga0214544_1000985_pt1 | contig 56908 bp, 32 predicted proteins | sample CNSS3metaG_FD_160074 | JGI IMG/M metagenome (GOLD analysis project Ga0214544, IMG submission 160074) | Root nodule microbial communities from cowpea collected in UCLA plant growth center, Los Angeles, California, USA - CNSS3 | ecosystem: Host-associated > Plants > Roots > Nodule | place: USA... | reverse complement strand
ATTATATATATATTTTAATTATATATATATATATATATATATATATATATATATATATATATATATATATATAAAAGAATATATAAAGAGATTCTCTCTTTTGGGTCTACATCTTAAAATCTCAATTTAACCCTTTAAAATAAAATTATTTATTAAATTTTTAAAAATCGATCGTTATTTTTACAAGTTTTCTATAGAACGGTCTATCTCTGCTTTTTCTTTTTTTCTTTATTTATCTATGATTATTTTCTTATATTTTCTGATATATTTCACTTTATTTTTAATAAATATATTTCTATTTTATATATTAACTTAATAATATTATAATATCATCACCTACTAATATAATATCACACATGTTAAAAAATACGTACACACAAGCGCGATAGCGCCTGTGTTTAATTTAGTGTATGTAAATTAAATTCTAATTTTTGTTATATACGGTATACACACGTTGTTTATTAAATGCAAGGTGTCAACTAACAACATCTAACTATAGTGATAGTTATCATTATTAACAAAAACAAATAATTCAATCTTGTGTGAATGTGGAAAATAGGAGGACTGAGAATAATATAATTAGGTGGTGTGAATTGAGTAATTTTATCTGTATCAGACAGATGTTCAAGAAGAGGAAAATAGTGCTGAGAATCACATATTAATAAGAGATAATTGTTACAGTGAAAGTCTATTCACAAGAAAAAAAAAATCAAATTTAATGACATTTCAAATTTTACATCTATCAACATTTACCAAAAGTATTTTATTATCGATATAATTTTTGTATAAGAAGAAAATGTTAAATCTTCTACTTAATTATCAAATTCTAATTTTATTATTTCATAGATTTATTATTTACCATAATTTTATTATTACTAACATAAATTTATTATTTCTACTTTTATTATTTTATAAATTTATTATTATTATATTATATAGTATAATTAATTATATTGTGTTACATAACTTAACATAATCATGTTATATATGTCTTGTAATTAAAAGTTTAAATATGTAATTTAATATACTCAAGAATATGTAAAATAGTATTTTAAAATTAATAGTGTTCTCAGAATAGTGTTTGAGACTTGATTATTTTAAAATTAAAACGTTTAAGTATAAATAAAAAGTTAATAAACAAATTTTATTATTTTAAAACATATTATTCTTCTATAAATCTATTTTTCTAGAGTTCTTTGTGTTCACTTGTTTGAAGATTATATGATTTTAAAAGCAAGCATGTAATATCTTTAATATAATTTATTATTTTAGTGAGTATTAATATCTTTATTCATTACTAAAAAATTCATATTTTATGTCAATTTTATTTTAATTTTTTTTGTAGAAAATACTAATAAATTTTGTTGTGAAAAAAAATTTGTCAGAAATTGCTACCAATTTTTTTATAAAATATTTTGTATAAAACACTTTTCGCAACAAATTTTGTAGGAAATATTTACAAATTTTATAATTTTGTAAGAAATAATTACTCACGAAAGAATTACCTACCAATTAAGATTTAAAAAAAAAATAACAGAAAAAAGTCTTTTTTTTGCAATTTTTTTTAACAAATTTGAAAGAAAAATCCCATGTAATATAAAAACTTTTAGTAGTGATTATCATTTATTACTCTAACGAGACAATTAGGTAAGATATTTGTCATAAAACATATTTTGATATTTTTTAATCAATATTTAAAAGTGATTTTATTTTATTTTATTTTAAAAGAAAGTGAATTGGAATAGATAACCAACTATTGGATAAAGAAACCATCATATTTTTTTGTTTTTTTATGATTGTTTGTATCCAAAACATGAATGTTATCTGTTGTGGCTAAAAAGGGACTTAGACTTTGGAAGGAACTTAATAGAAGATTTTTCCTTAGGACAAGGTTATTGTGTGAGTTGGTTATTTGGGGTAGGTTTAATTCATAGGAAGTAGCAACCAAATTCTATGATGTTCTATGTTGTTGTCATATACATAATGACTTAAGCATCAAGGTTCAGGTCATACCCTCTATTTAATCTCATTTAGGATAACATATTCATCACTATTTCATATTGTTTTATATGAATATCAATTCCTGCAACTTTAAAATATCATCAATTTACCTAGTAAAAAGATAACAAAAATACCTTAGTGACTGAATTGAAATATGACAGTAAAAAAAATTAAAAATCCGGAGGAATCATAGAGACAATAGCAATCTAGAAAAGTAACAGAAGATGGTTAATTCATGCTTTTTGTAAAATATTTTAGATTTTAGATTTAATCATATAAGTGATTTCCCTCTACTTTTCTTTTTTAAATAAAACTATTATTTTAAATATTTATATGGATGAGAGGAGAAAAAATAAAAAGAAAAATCAACACGTTCCTAGGTCAAAGAACTGTGACAACTGTAACTGTGTAAGTAAGAATGTGCTGAGTAATGGAAATTGAGTTTTAACAACGTGGATCAGTGTCCCACCATGTTTTCTTCGTTCCTAGTGTATGCACAAAGTCAAACCCCAACTTTTAATACTATTTCCAAAGCCTGCATGAGTTAGACCATGGAAAAAGTAACCAATGAACACAACCTTAAAAGAAAGTCAAAGGTGTAAATCATAAATGCTACAATAAACTCTAATGTCAATTTGTATGTATGTGCATATGACTTACTAATTTCATTCAACCCAACTCTTTTTTCCTATCTATTCCTTTAATTTGAAATTAGAAAATGTTTAAGGGTTTTCTCCCAATGTAATCTTCTTAATTAATGTAGTAATAGTAGTTAAGAAAAGTTCTTACAAGTAAATTTGGTTTAAAAGAACTACAATAACAAAGTCATTGAAATACCGATTCAGAATAATTTACAAAATTAAAAATTAACCGTTAGAATCGCTCTTAGAATAAGGTCTATTGAAAGCTTTTGTCTCTCATGGTTTTTTGAAAATACGTTTACTTGTTCCTAATGTTTATTTTTTTTTTATAAAAAATAGAAGTTTAACTAATGTTTGATAAATAATATTAATCTATGAGAAGCAGTCAAATATATATATATTTTTTTCTAAAATAAGCTTCTATCATTTTCTATTATAAAATGTACTTTTATCATTTTAATTTTTTCAATGATTAATAATATTTTTTTAAAACTATCAAATAATATTTGTCAAAGAAGGTATATCCTGGAATCAAGAATAATTTTGTTACTTAATTCCATTCATACAAAAATTTAATACATCTTGAACTTAGGTTAGAATACTTCAATAAAATAATAAAGTGTTCAAAGTGATTTAAAGATTAATACTGATACAGAAAAGTATTAAAAATTATAAATAAGTAAATATATTAAAATACAAGCTGTGCTGTGTATTTACAATCACATTTATATTTTCATAAGATTGAGGTTAGATTGTTTTTGAAATGTTTACACTCTACTGTAGTTTATGCATAATAGGTACTTTGTGACATTCAAATATTAGGAAGAACATAAGTTAGGGATATGGTGAGTAAGATAAAATTCTTATTCTTATTTGAAGGAATTTAAAACTAAGAAAAGAAGTGTAATTATCAAGTTAAAGATAAACTTGATAAAACATCAATGTAGATTTTATCCAAAGTTAAGATATCTTCAACTTTTTCTCTCTTTTTTTTAACCAAAGATATCTTTCTTTCCAAAAATTCATCAATGGCTAATTTATAGTATTTTCTCTCCAATTTTTTTTGTTTTGTTTACGGTTGGCATCAATGTTTCGATCCCAAATTTATCAAGTGATATCGTTAGGGTCAACCAACATGCATCCGATGTATTGTTCACTTTAAAGGTTATATTCGTCGTCTTCTTGTTCTTAAAAGAAGTTTCGGAGATGAAAGGAGAAAAGAATATTTAAATTACCTTATATTACACTCCTAAACAATGTGAAACTATTGTTGCTGGAAAAACATAACATGTATACAAATAAATTTTTCTATGAAAGAAATGATACATAATATATATATATATATATATATATATATATATATATATATATATATATATATATATATATATATATATAATATATATATATATATAAAAAAAAAAAAAAATATATATATATATATATATATATATATATATATATATATATATATATATATATATATATATATATATATAAAGAGTATACAGTGTACAAGTTAACCTTGTAAAGCTGGTTCGATATCTATAAGTACCGTAATGTTTAATATATAGAAATATGTTCAAACCAAATTTGATTATTTATACTAATAATCTATATCATCATCGTTTATGTATGCTATTAATTTATATTATTAGTAAAGGTAATTCCCCCTTTTGGTATACATTTTTTTAAACTTTTTTTTTCTAAATACAAATAATTATTCGCAATTTTATAAATTCAAATAATTATTCAAAAAAAAAAACTTATCTATAAAAAAAACTATTTATTTTGTTTTTATTTTTTTTGTTTAATGGGACATTAAACCTTGAGTCAAATGGAGAGAAGACATAACGCAAAACCGCCAATAAAACGGCTGTAAATTTCCTTTTCTTAAATGCTTTAGGAGGTAGGACAACGTTAACATAAAAGCTTACTTGGTTGCTTGCAACTTGAACCTGAACCTAGTCTTTCTTGAGTTGCTCAAGTTGACGTTGGTGTTGGTGCAACCGTTGAGTTGAGCCCCATCCCAGAGTAATTGGAAAAGTCAGAAGCTGGCACATTTTTCCGTGTTTGACTTTCCCCAATTTGAACGCTATAAATATCCACCACCTCCTCTCTCTCATCTTCAACAACACAACACAAAACCATTCATTCATTCAGATTCAATCGGAAATGGACGAAATCGACGTGCCTCCCTTCTTCCTCTGCCCCATCTCCCTCGAACTCATGAAGGACCCCGTAACAGTCTCCACCGGAATCACCTACGACCGCCACAGCATCGAGAAATGGCTCTTCGCCTCCAACAACGACACGTGTCCCGTCACCAAGCAGCCTCTCCTCCCAGACCTCACTCCCAACCACACCCTCCGCCGTCTAATCCAGGCCTGGTGCACCGTCAACGCCTCCCACGGCATCCAACGAATCCCAACGCCCAAGCCCCCCGTCGACAAAACCATCATCCAAAACCTCCTCAAAGACGCTTCCGGCTCCCCCAACCTCCAGCTCCAGTGCCTCCGCACCCTCAAATCCATCGCTTCCGAGTCCCAAACCAACAAACGCTCCATCGAATCCGCAGGCGCGGTTAAATTCCTAGCTTCGGTTATAACCAACACTGTAAACTCCTGTTTAGACGATGACGTGGAGCTGGAGTTGAAAGCAAGCGTCGCGGATGAAGCATTGAGCTTGTTACACAACCTTCACTTATCCCAACCGGGTTTGAAGACTCTACTCAGTCACCCCGAGTTTTTAAACTCGCTAACCAAGGTTATGCAGAGAGGTATCTACGAGTCACGCGCTTACGCTGTTTTTCTACTGAAGTCGTTGTCAGAAGTGGCGGAACCTGTGCAGTTGAACAACCTGAAACCGGAACTGTTTGTCGAACTGGTTCAAGTCCTGAAGGACCAGATTTCGCAGAAGGGTTCCAAGGCCACGCTTCAGACGCTGATTCAGGTGTGTCCGTGGGGGAGGAACAGGGTGAAAGCGGTGGAGGCCGGGGCGGTGCCGGTCATCGTGGAGCTTCTTCTTGAATACAGGGAGAGGAAGCCCTGCGAGATGATGCTGGTTGTGTTGGAGATTCTGTGTCAGAGCGCGGACGGGCGCGCGGAGTTGCTGGCGCACGCGGCGGGGGTGGCGATCGTGGCCAAGAAGATTCTGAGGGTGTCGACGATGGCCAACGACAGGGCGGCGAAGATTCTGTTGGCCGTGTGTAGATTCTCGGCGACGCCCGGCGTGTTGCAGGACATGGTGCAGCTAGGGGTGGTTGCGAAGCTCTGCTTGGTGCTGCAGGTTGATAGTGGGAACAAGGCGAAGGAAAAAGCCAGGGAGATTCTCAAACTGCACGCTAAAGCATGGAAGAACTCACCTTGCATACCTGGGCACTTGCTTGCTTCGTATCCAACCAGTGCCTGAATTCAAGAAACGAATCATATACCAAGTTTCTTTTCTTTCATCGCTGATCAATCATATCAAACAGTGTATCCATTGGTTTGAGATCAGAACAAGTCACACGACAAAGTTGTTTGATATCAGATCAAATGAAAACCAGGCTCATGATTTATCCACCACAAACACAAGCCCCTTCAAGTCATTTCTGCATTATCTCATTTCAAAACGTGTTCAAAGACTGATCCTTTCTGCGATACCGGTGAAAGAAAACTGAAATGAAATCACAGTTTTGAGTTTTCCATTCCCTGCCTTCGGTCGATTCTTGTTTCTTTATTTTGGTGTCGTTTTTCGTTTTTTCGTGTACAGAATTGTTTGGAAACAAAGGATAGGTGTGGGCGTCAAATGTTGCCCGGAAGAAATTTAGAATTTATTTGAATTTCATTTAGTGGAAAATACTGAGACAGACTATTTCATCGTACTGATATATTTGTGATCTTCTTTTCCCTCCCTTTATCGTCCTCGGTTGTTTTTTAACATTTTGTGAGTATAGTTTTTTAACTTGGTTGTTTTAGAATTCTAAATTGGTATTTATGTATCTTTTTTCTCAAATATGTATACTTTTTAAATAGTATTTTAAAGTATACTGATGATTTTTTTTAAAGGCCAATTAGCAATATAATTTAGGTTGAATTTAATTTGCAATGAAAATAACTATTTTATAATTTTTTTTATGAAACACTAATTAAAAATCGTATTGATTGTTTTATTTATAAGACTTTATTGTAATGTTTTATAGTATTAATTATATCAATTTTAGAGTAGAATGTTTATAATTCAAAGATAAACCTTGTAAAAGTAATAAATTAGAAGAGATGAGAATATTAAAAAGTAAGGTAAGATAATTTTTCTTAATGTTAATTTAAAATAAGCTTATCACTATCAACTGAGTTAATCATAATAAATTAATTAAATATTATGAATAAGAACGACAAATCCGTATTATCTTATCAAGGTTGCATAAAAAGATCAAATGGAGGTTTATAGATTAATACAAACCAAAAAGTCTTATTGACTAAAAATAAATAAAAGGTTCTTATTTGAATAATGAAAATTGATAATCATGACAGAGGACATTATTATACCTTGCAATAAAAAAAATAAAAGTTTACTTTTGATTTTATTGTAATTTGCTACCTCTTTCTAATGCGATGGATGTGAATCCATTACAGATCATCAACGTGATTCCACCAAAAAATAAGCTCACAGTTCCGTTATTTATTTTTTCCACGTTTTGGATGCAACTACTTTGAAAACCAAAGACAAATATTTGAATAAGGAAGTGTTTTTCAAATAATTTTTTTTTATATTAAAATGTAAATTTTCTATTATTTATAATATATGTATTACATTTTCTGATACCAAAAATACCAATTGCTATTAATAAAATTGAAAATATAATAATACTTTAAGGCAATCGAAGATGTCAATTAGAGTGTCTTTGGAGTCACAAATATAGCTTATGAGAGAGAAATTAATTGACTATCATTACACCGATTTAAATACTATAACACATTTTTATTTTTACATATTAATTACATTTCATAATTACATACAAATTAATAGTATGTTATTAAGTCATAAATGAGTATCGTTAATTTCAGTACTAATTCAAACAGATATTAAAATTTTTAATCACTCTTCTTAAAAACTGATCCAAATGGGTTGGTGTATGTTTAGATATAAAATTAAAAGTGTTTTAAAAAGTTTCATATCAATAAACTATACTTTTAATAAAGAAGTTTTCAAAAGCACTTTTACTTTAACTTATATCCGATAGAAGATTAAAGTAAACTCATTCATGATCCTCCCACTGACTTTTTATTTATTTATTTTTTTCATTGAAGATGATCGGATCTTACTTAAAGATAAATAAATTCCTACCAGTGAGCTAAAGTATCCATCAAACACATATTTTTCAACTATGTTAACTATTTTTTTTTAATTACACAAGGTTTATTCAAAGGCAATATAATGGATAATTCAGCAGATTCAAATTCCGGAAAAAAAGAAAAGTAAAACGAAGGTAACATCTGAAATCACAAGAAACTGAAATTATTCCAAATATCGGTGACCATTGGATAACATATTAATAAAAACCCTAGAGAGCCACAAAAAATTATTCGAATGATGCGACATACTAGTTGACTCTTCCATAAGTTAATACTTTACTTGTAACTTATTTCACACAATAACTATTCTTAAATTTTGCGAAAAGTCTAACTTATTTTTTTAAAGCTTTACATATATTATCATGTTTTGAAGTTTTTGGAATGAAAAGTAACGTAAGTTTAGAATAATAAGAAAATTAAGTCACCTATATATATGCACATGGACCATGATCCTTTAATATGGTTTCTACCCTTAATTTGAAATGAAATCTTACCCTAGATTTTTTTTTTCCATTTTGGTATGCGTGGAATACCTAGTTTCTGTATCGGAATGGGGAAAAAAAGTACACCCTAGAGGGAAAATAGAAAGTGTCAAAATCTGTGAATGGTAGTTGAACTTGAAGATGAAATCGTTGTATCTAGGGCACATATATTTTACTATATGTGAATGCCCTTCAATGGAGGACAGGTCCAACTTTATGGCTCCAACTACAAAAGTGAAAACAAAGTAGAATTCTTAAACAAAATAATGATTCCTTTGATTGCGGTTTAAACTTGATGAATTAGTCATTCTCATTTGCCCTATATATAGATTTTTTTATTTGTTGTATTTGACCTCACAAAACACACACATGTAAGTGTAATTATGATGTCTGTGCAAGTGATGTATATAAATAGCTTAATTTATGCACTATAAAGCAAACAATACTTTTTTTTTTTCTAATAATAATGGGAACGTGTCATTATTGGGAATGATTATAAGTTTGAGACTTGTTTAGAAAAAAATTGCAAAGATTTGTTCTGCTTGAAATTTTCACGGGATCTTGGTAATGTACAAAATTCTTGAATGAACGAAAAATTCAACACCTAAAGCCCTTAGTTTAATTCTTCTTCTAAATGAATGTGTCTACATATTTTTCTTACACCTCATTTGAACTCACACTTGAAGAAAAGGAATATACTCATGTCTAGGACTTAAATGCCAATAATCATGTTTTTAAGGTTTTAGTCTCGAAAATGGATATTGTGGAAACTTTGATGTAAAAGTCCTTGTTATTTTGTTGGAAAGTTCGTTTTGGTTGGATTTGCGGTTGTTAATTTTTTGTTGAGTGTGGACCTTTATCCTTTCTTCTATCTGTTATTGTATTTACTAGCATCTTCTTTTTTTCCTTTTCCCTTTTTTTTTGTATAAGGGTTGGGACAACCCTATTGTCCTCTTTTTCAATTCATATTTTTTATTGCTGATAAAAAAATATATAAATTCCTCAAAGTTGTAGATTTTGATTGGCATAATATATAAAACAGATACTTCTACGTACCAACATACACTTATATTTTTATAAATATATAGATAGAAAAAGAAAAGGAAGAATGAGATGATACTATATATAAGAAAACGTATTTGAAAATAGCCAAACTTGGTTATTTGTTAATAAAGGTAATATTAGTGCTTAGAGAACAATTCATATAAAAATATTATCTATTTTATTTATATTTGTTGGTCTTGAAAAATCTTTTCCAACACAATGTTTTTTAGATACAAAAGGAATAAATATGTAATTGTCAAGGTGAATTTGAAAAAGTCTCCTACTTGATATGATGGATTCTTTTGGATACTAGATATATCATGTTTTTGTAGTGCATGGATTATGGGATGCTTAATATAATTTACAATTTCAATTTCAGTTATCGGTAGTTTAACTTGAAGTTCAATCAACCAAAAGGATTTAAACAAAGTAGCTCATTAGTTTCATTCTTATGTTTAATAGTCCAACTCCGAAGTTCAAGCCAACAACTTCATTTCAATTTTTAATAATTGTAGAAGGTGAATTTTGTTGAACGTTTCTCGTACACATCGAAGAAATATAACAGCTTTCTTTGTTAAGGAAATGTTCAATTTTTCGTCGCATTTCACAATTATATGTTTATATCAAACATATCAAGAGCATTCTTAAAGTTGATCCACACAAATAAACTTTTTGAAAAGGTAAAATGTCTACCCAACAATGTCTAAGAAGCTTTGTTTATGTTCTGGAAGCTGAGAATTGCACATGGAAATTCACCAAAATTCACACTTCATTGAGATTTGCGAGTTGTTATAGACTTTACGCATATCCAATTTGTTTATCACGTCTATGTAACTCGTATGCAGAATTCTTTAATGCATCTATTTAAACAATAATTTTGTCAATTTAGATTTATAGAAGATATATTGTTCTATTAAATAAAAGCACTACCACGGGCTTAAAATTCAATCTACCGAGAGATCTTAAATTAAATAAAGGCTTATTATGTTTTGGTATCTTGATATTAAGATTAATATTATTTTGGTCTCACAAATTCAAACGATTATGGTTTACTAATCCCCAAAATTACTATTTAGAGATTAAAGTGTTTAAAAAACGTTTTAGTTTCCCATTTAGGGACCACTTTTTTTTTTAATGTTAATAAATAAAATATTTTTTTAAAACTTCAGAAACCTTATATATAATTAAACTGATCTTTATATCATATGAATTAAAAGAAAGGGCCTTTGGGACTTTAGAATTGAAAAATAAAGTGGATATTTTCAAAATTATAACCCTTTTGCTTTTCGATAGTCCTAACGTAAAAAAAAAAACACTTCAAGAAAATTTTTAAATAATAATTAATTTTAATAATAAAAATTTATTAATCACTATAATAACCAATTTAGATACCAATTTATAAAATAAAAAATTATTAATTATTAAAATAGTCATTATTAAAAAAAGTAAAATTGATCACTAATTAATTAGAAACTAATTTATATATTAATTCTTTTGGTAGCTAAAATCTGGATAACTAATGTTTAGTGACCAATTTATTTGATAGTCAAGACCTTGGTAGCTAAATTTTAGAGATCAATTTAGAGATCAATTTTAATTTTTTATTTTTAATAGTGATTATTTTAGCAACTAATAATTTTTATTTTGTAAATTGGTATCTAAATTGGTCACTACAATGACTAACAAATTTTATTCACTAAAACTAGTTGTTAATGGAGGATTTTCTTGTAATGATATGAATCAAAAGTTGCATTGTTCTCGTTATTTTTTTTATCAATAAAGGATGGAATTAAATTAAAGAGAACACTTAAGGGGTGTTCTAACCCTTATAAAACAACCATGAACAGAAGGATGCTATGACTTAGTTTCACGTTCCAACAAACAGAATTTTTAGTCAGAACCGAACTTACACGTAACAACTTTGTAATTTACACTTAAGGGGTGTTCTCGTAATTGGTCTAAATCATTTGAATGTTGGTGCTTCCAAATCATTAGTCTAAATTTTAGCCTACATTTTTTATGGTTTAACTCACAATTATATGTTGTTGCCTAAAACAAAAGTTGTAGTATTAAAGATCTTGTATCGACTATTATAACCGTCAAAAACTATGGTTTATACAATTTGATAAAATTTATCTCGTACAATGATTTCATTAGATTAAATTAGATTTAATCTTTTTAAGAAAAAAACTATAACTATTGTACAATAGAGTAAATATCTATTATTAATGGTAAGATTAATTACAACATATTCCGAATCAGTAATTTTGTGGAGCATGTTGTAAAATTAACGTTCATACAGAAAGCAACAGCTTGCACACGGTAAGGCCACCCGGCGGCGCCACCACCACTTCTCCACGACCATTTTAGGGCATCAACAAAAGTTAGCACTCTCATAATCAAAAGGAATGAGATATGAGAAAGGATCAAACCCTAAAAACGGAAAAACGACGATTGTTGAAGAAAATCTACAGTGAAATGTCGCAAATATGGTCCATGGAAGAATGGATCTTATGAATCGTGTAAATAAATTATTCATTATTTTTTTTATCAAATCGAAGTCGATTGTGGGGCCCACTTTATTGGATCATGGGCTTTTCTGGGATCGTGTGATTTGCACACAGTTTAAGGTCGGTGGACCCTATGGTCAAAATATTCAAGCTTTGAATATTTCTTATATACAACAAAAATAAAGGAAAAAACATAGTGGTTAAGTGTGTGGTTCATGAATTTCCCAATGAACCATGTTATCTCACCACAAAAATATGTCCAATTTGCCAATTTGTGCTCATTTAATGATGAAAGTCAAATTAAACACACACACACACACAAACATGGAAAAAAAAAATCTATATTTAGGCATAATTTTTTGACCTAATTATGGGGAATGAGTGGCTCATGTTGAACTAGGTTAGGCCCAATCAGTTTATTCCGGTGATTTGGAGTTAATTGTGAACTGCATTAATTATTATATATGCCCTAGTGCTGACTTAGTACTTGTCAAAGTTGGTGATTCAATTCAACACAAGTTGTTGTTTAAACCCTAAAATGCTTTCGAGTAAATCCAAGTTGGTCGACAACCAAGTTGTGAGTCAAAACTTAAAGTTCAAAACAGCAAAATTTTAAGGTTCAATTCAAGTGAATATACCTAATTAATTGGAGATACTTCTACCTAATGCAATTCATTATAAAACAAAATTGGAACCCTAAAGGGATCGATGTAGTTTATAGAAAGCACTTTGAGATGGATGGTGAATTATGTGAGTTACGAGAATGTTAAAGTTCCTAAGGGATTGTTTTCTTTATTACAAATGTAGTAGCAACCATTGCAAAGAATAAGAGAAAAAAAGTCTATGGTAATGAATTATCAGGATCAAATCTTTTACTTATCAATAAATAAAAATTAAAATTGATGTAAAATTTAATGTAATTTTTTTACAAAATACTGTGTTGTTTGTGATTATTAAATAATGACAATAATAGAAAATAATTCTACTTCATATATCAAATGCCATATTGACTTCACTTTATGAAAACTCTCATAAATAAGAGTATTTGTAAGATAATTTAAATTTATAAAAAAAATTCACTTGGTTTTATCTTTTTATTTATTTAAAAAAAATTAAAAGGTGGGCACAACAGTATCACTTTTTTTTTTCTCTTTTTGAACAGTATGACTCTGCCATGCAAGTTATGGAACATGAATTGTTTCTTCCGAGAAACTGTAACAGGAAGAAGAATTCAATTTTCTGACAACCAAATTGAAAACCACAAAACTGAACAACCAGATTGACGTCATCACAGAGGAGTGAGAGTTCATCAGTATATAAATTTAGTGTATATGTAGTGTTATGTTTAGACTAAATAGAGACTTATTTTGTGTTTACATTTATAGATTTTATTAAACATAACAAGCAAGCAATGAAAAATGAACAGAATAATTTTTCTTAAACATCTCAAGGCAAATCAAAGGGGCTCCAATTACCTATTAACAAGTCTGCATCATGAACTTCAGGTCCAAGAACTGGTTGCGTGGCTTCAAATGTCATCATCTCAGAATTTGACCACATCATATGATGATTATGATGATGATGATCATGTGAGGCTTCCACTTCACCCGGTAATGGTGGCAGCTCAAAATTCACAGCACCACCATGACTACTACACTGCTCAATCCCTTGTTTTTGAATAGTCTGCATAGTGTTGAACTCACCATAGCATATTTGGCCACAATTATTAGCCTCAGCAGAATGTGTGGATGGTTGTTCTGGAAGATTCAAACACCCAGTAACATCTGTGTTTGATAGCCTTGAATTATTCTCAAGAGAAGGATCAAAAGCTGTTGGAACTTGATCTGGGTTACTCCTGCTCTCAATCCCAGATTCAGAACTGGGTTTTTGGTTGAGGAAATTTGCATAAACCAGTGCAAGATCAATATTTGGACCATCACTGAGCACTGAGGAGGAACCAGAAGCTGCAGAAGTTCTTATTCTGGGATCATAAGAATGCTCAACAGGGTTGTTGTTGTTGTTATTATGATCTGTGGCATTGGCAGAAGGTGGTGGTGATGATGAAGTTTTGAAAGTGAAACCATCAATGGATTGTCTCAACAAATTCTTGTTACCTCTTCTGTTCTTCCTGCAGCCACCACCAACAGGAACATTCCGCAGAGACCCTCCTTTGGTCCAGTATCTTCTGCAACCTTTGCAAAAGTACCTCGGTTGAGTTAAGCTGTAGTTATTGTAGTAGCAGAACTTGGTGTTGGAAGAACCACACCTTGGACAATTTGGTGATATCTCAACCTCACCCTTCAATCCACTCTCCATCGTCACAAAAACCTTGATGTTACTACTAAGGTTGTACTGTGGTCGCAGACACATAAAAAAAAACCGTGATATTACTGTCAAAATCACAACAAAAAACCTTGGTATTACTACTAAAGTTGTACTATGGTCGCAGACACATAAAAAAAACCCTTCATATTAGTCAAAATCATAATTGCAGACTTTTTCTGAAACCTTGTTTCATACAAAAACATGTATATATAGAAATTCAAGAGAAGGTGGTGAGGGTAATTTGGTACAGAGAAGAGTTATATGAGGTTCTCAGTGAGGCTTGAACTCCCAAAGCACATTGAGAGTTGGGGTGAAGTTTGTTTTGATGCACATGATATGATGGATGATATTATGATCTTGGGAATGTATATGCACCATGCATTCACATGAGGATGCATGGGGTAGGTAGGCCTGGTGGTGTAGCACAATCCCGTAGGATAGTAAAAAGTGTCGGTGGTGAGTACACGTGGCATGATGGGAGTGGTGGTGATGAGGGTGAGTGGGGAAGCAAAGGCATCGATAGCATGATTTCAGGTTTCTTTCGACAGCAGACAGAAACACATTTCCACAAAAGGGTAAGCATCCCAACCACTCACACCACTCACTCTCGTTCAAAGCAGAAAGTAGAAGGAAAATGATATTTGAATTATTACATTTTTACAATTTTTTTTATTAAGTGATTTTGAAATATTAAAAGTGAAAAAAATAGAAAAATAAAAAATTACTTAAAAAATAACACAAAAAATTGTAAGAAAAAGTTGTTAAAATGTAATAATGAAAAAAATCATTTTTCAAAGTGAAAACTCACAATTTCACACCAATCCAAGAGTTGTGAAATGAAGAATTTACAACACAAATCCTTCATAAATTGTGCTTCGTGATGCTTAGGAATTGAGGCTGTGAATGAGTTACAAACTTTTTTTAATAGTGATGTTATTAGATTCCTTACATGAAGAATTATATTCTTGACTTTACATATTGTTAAGTACAATGAATTAGTTAGTTTATATTTAATTATGATATCTTTAATTTCTTTGTTTTAATTCTTTTTTGTGTTTCATTACAATTTAACTGTTCATATTCAATATTGGTTTATTGATTACAATTTAATTGTGATGTCTTTAATTACAATTTATTCATAATATTTTATTCCCACATTTCTATTGGGTCCGATTCAAATTCATTATTCATTTTTGTAAAAGCTTTTATTAATTTATTAATGTATTACATCTATTTCAATCGTGTAATATCAGGATTCGCGAAAGTAAATGGAGTAAAGAGAATTAATCACCGTATAGAAGTAATTTTTAATAATTCATGACATATACCTAAAAAATGATTAAATATGTTTTTTTGTCCTTCGACTATAGTAAAAATTATAATTATTTTCTCTTCGAAATCTTGAACCACTCTAGTCCCTTATATTTAGAGATGTATGGATTTAGTTCTTTAAATCAATTTTTTTTTAAGTTTATTTGACATTTTAAACACGTTTCTTAGCTAACATTGAAGCAAAATGTGTCAAACTGTGTAAACAAACTAAAATACTATAATGAAATGTGTTTAAAACGTCAAATAAACTTAATAAAATTTGGTTAGAAGAAGTAAATCCACGCATTTATAAAGTTGAAAGACTAAATTGGTTCAAAATTTGTAAGAATGATTAATTCCAATATTCACTGAAACTTGAAAGATAAAAAATATATTTTAACCCTTAATTTAATTTATAGATATGATTTTTATTAAATTTATTATATAATTAAAATTAACCGTGTTTAATAAAATTCTATATAAATAAAACATAAAGGAAGAATTATATATATATATATAATATTTTCTATTTACTTAATAAAATAAAGGTTTAATTACTCATTTGGTGTCTGTTTTTGTCCAAAAATTTCAAGTTGGTCTTCCAATTTTTTTTGTTACAGTAAGGTCCTAATTTGTTAAAATGAATGCAATTTGGTTCTTATTTGTGAAAATTTGATGTAATTTGATCATTTTTGTTAAATTTCTTGAAAGGAATCAAGAATTTTCATTAAAATTTGAGTTGTTAATAAATATAATTTGTTTTGTTAGTATAATTAATATAATCCTAGTATTAAATTTGATGAAAAATCATTGTTCTGATTCAAAAAATTTCGAGACCAAATTGAGAATAAGAAAAGTTGAAGAACGAACTTAACATTTTTAACCTAACACATAGATCAAATGAGTAATTAAACCTAAAATAAATAACTAATTTTTTTATTGTAATATTTTAATTTTTATCAACTACCTTACATAAATTTTTAATGTTATTTTAAATGAATAAATACATTTTATAGTATTAGAAAGTAAAATTTAAATTTAATTTATTAAATAATACATACTACTTTATAATATGAAAATATCAAAATTATTTTCATACAATAAAATAAGAATATTTTACTTTATCATGAATATTTTACAGAATAATTAGTCAAAATAATTTTTTATTTAATTGTTATATGTTAATAGTTATAAAATATTCAAATCAGTTTAAATTTATTTGTAATTAGTATATATATATATATATATATATATATATATATATATATATATATATATATATATATATATATATTAATAATAATAATTGTATACTAGAGACTAGGGTAGTTGAAAACTAAGAAATCATATGATAAATGTTTATAGACACATATCAGACAATTACTTTGCTGAATATGCTAACTTCAAATACTCTATTAGGATTGAGTGTAACATCTGCACATTTATTATGTGTATTTGTTCCTTACTCTCTTTTGAATTGTATTTATGTTCATTGTTGATTCACTATGTGAATGAAGGTCTAGGTGCAATTGTGTGGAGACATTGCATCTAGGGTGAGTTCTTGATTTGTAGATCAAACTCCTCGGTCTTTAGGGTCTTGAATTATATAGATGTTCTTGTAATTCTTGTAACTCTATTGATTTAGTGGAATCAACCTAAACTCGGGTTGCTTAGAAGAAGATTGGATATAGATTCATTTTGAGTCAAACTAGTATAAAAATTGTTGTATTTTTTTGTTTCTTTCATCTTCTATGCCTTCCTAATTTCCTAAATCAGACCATTAACTACAGATTTTGAAAACTGGTGATTGAGATTTTAAAGATTAAAGATAATGATCAAGATTCCCTTAAATTCATTGAAAAACTAAAATAACCAATTCATCCCTCGTGGTTGGGTTATATTAGACACATCCATTTTAACAATTTTTTTTTTTTGGTAGAGCTCAATTTATGATAAAAGTAATATGACGAAAGAAGTAGAGAACCTGCAGGATTAGTATGACTATAAATAATAAACTTAAAATTGCAGAATTAGAAAATGGATATTATAATCTATAGCACCCAACTACAAAGAAAAATAATACAAAGATTACAAACAATTTTATTTAATATACCTTAAAAATAACCACAAGAAATATATATATATATATATATATATATATATAAAAGATCATAATTATAAACCTTAAAATAGTGATGGTACTTGTGTTTTATACATAAATTATGTTCTCAACAATTTGGAGATCTAGCTGTGAGTTATGCAAAAAAAGGCACATGGAAGCTAAGTATATTACCATTTTCTGAACAAAGAATGTCTCTTTCAAGATGGAATGAATTTATAGTTGACTCTAATGTCTTGGATCATGGGCTTCTCGGATCATGGAACTCAAGATCTTCATCAATTTTCCCATAATACTATTTTTTATTTTTATTTTTAAAAATGTTAAATAATTTACTTGTTTTTGTTTATTTATTAAATTTTCCCACATATAAAGCGTATGACAAGAAATGTTTAGTCAGACAGTGAACAACAGCTTCCAAGAAGCATTTTCCACGTAAGAATGTAAAATTCTCAAATATATGTTGAAAATTTAGAAAATAATATTTTAATTACCACAACATATCATGATGTTTAAAGAGCATTTTATGACTTAAAATATAGAATTTCAAATGTCATATACTTAAATGAGATTATAAAATTTCAAATGATAAAGGGCTTAAAGGGGAAAAAAATTAGAGAGAAATTGGTGTGTTACTCCAGTGAGGATTTTACCTAAATGAACCAACAATTCAAATGAATAATTTTGCTTTTAACAATTTAGTGTTTCACATCTAAATTTCTTCAAACAAAAGTTGTTTGAAGAATGAAAATGAGTAGTTTCTCGATATATCTTATATTTTTAAAAATTTCATCGGTAGTCAAATTATTCGTTTACAAGTTACCAACTAAAAGTATATTTTAAAGATAAAATAAATAAAAATTTAGTCTTAAAATATAAGTCAGATTAAGTTGCTCTAAAAAATAATAGTACTAATAATCTTTCAAAAAACACCAAAGTATAAGTTGCACTTCAAAACATAAGATTAAATATTTCTATAAAATAATATTACTTGCATAAATCTAAATACAGTCAAACTCTAATATAATTTTTCAGTTATTGATGATTTTCTCGTCACGATTTAAATTTTCATATTGTAACTCAATAAAAGGTATTATTTTGACTTAAAGATATTATTATCCAAATTGAAATGAACATTTAAAACTAAAATTTTATAAATTAATGTAGAAAATAATTTATATATTTACTTCATTAATAAGTAGATAATTAAAATGTTTACACTAACTTAAAAAGTATAAGGATAAAATCAAAGTGTATTTTTTCTTCAAAAATAATAGTTTGAAAATTGTTAAAATATAACTCAAAAAAACATTTATTCTAAGATGTACATATGGAGATCAAATTTTTTATAAGAAACAAACAAATTATTCTATTCGTCATAATTTTTTTACAAAAGGGGTGGTGTCTTAATTTATATTTTATAAATTTTATTGTACTAATTAAGTTTTAGGCCTTATAACTTTAACTTCAATACAACAGTTTTTTGGACCTTGATCAACTTTTTTATTCTATTGTTACCAGAAAAGTATGCATTTAAAATAAAATCAAAAATTAATCTTATGGCTCGGTTTTTAATTTAATCTCATGCATAATTCGATGGAAAAAATCTTATAACCTTGGATATGATTCCTATAATGAAAATGCCCTAAGAGTAATTGACACTCATGAACTCAAGCCAAACCATGAATCTTATTCATCACAAACCTATTACTTAGATTTTTTTTAACAAGTCTTCACTTGTTGCTTGTCCTATATGGCTTAAAACAGTTATCTTGAGCATGGTACAGTTGCAGTGAAAGATATTTTCCAAGTAATGGATTTGCAAAAGGTGAGGGGAATGATGATTCGATTTATACAAGGAAAGGAATGATGATGGAGTTCAAGAAATCAATGAAGTTGAAATTTGGTATGAATGACAGAAAAAACAAAGTTCTTTCTCGATCTCAAAACAAGACAAAAAATTGATGGAATTTTTGTGTTCAAAAGATGTATATGATAGATCTTCTAGATATATTTGGAAATGAGCAATTCAAGATTTCTTCACATTTTGATGGTTTCTCGAAGAAAATTAGACAAAAATGAAGATGGAAAGGGAGTTGACAAAACTTTACAAAATAGTTTGGAGTTCAACGTATGCAACTTCAACATAAGCAAATATCAAGATATGTCTAGTGGAGTAATAAAGTGACTTGATTCAGTAAAGCGAATCTTACACTATCTCAAAGATGTTAGGAAAAATTCACACACATTAAAAGAATATGCAACATAATTCAATGTGATATTTTTTATTAATGGAGAAAAGACTATTATAAAATCACTTACAAACCAAATATTAATAAACTAAACTAAACTAAATCTTAATCTAATCTTATCTAATATATATATTATCAAATCTTAGATACTTCAACTAATTAGAATAACAACTAATTTAAGTTTAATTCACCATATAAAATACTCTATTACTTTACTAAGTAAAAATAACTCTTAATCTAAAATGTAATCTAAAGATTATTAAAAAAAAATTGATGATTATCCAATAAAAGGTACTTGTGAATTAAGATGGTTCCATTAGAAAAATATGGAAGAAAACATTTTACTGGTTATACATATAATGATTATGATTATGCTAATGATGTTCAAGATAGAAAAGTACACCAGACTAAGTATTTATGATGAATAAGGTTGTTAGAGTTTTAAAAAGCAACTAGTATCAGTTTATCAACAACTGAAGCAAAATTTATATCAAAAAACTCAAATTACAGTAGAATATTTGTTGATTCCTATGGGAAATCAATGCAAGTATTAACCTAGATTTTGAAGCTTAAGAATTAATAGTACATGTTAGTGATCATCTTATTTACTGAATGTGAACTTGGCACCGAAGAGAAGACCTGTACATTACATACAACATGGCATGATAATACATCAGTGTATGTAAGCATCTCCTTAGCTCACCATGAGCCACATTTCAACCATTATATTGGGAATTGATAATGTGCTCATTGAAATGAATTAAAAACAAATCCATACAAGTACATATTAACAAAATTTCAGTGCCTGAGGCATAAGCTTCAGCGCAACTCGTCATATAGATAACGAATGTACATTTACAGACACATTTGGTAAGTCATGATTCTACAGTTCTACTTGGTCATCAATGAGGCTATAGTTGGCCCAATTTGTCCTGCATGAAACCAAGAAACCATTTTAAACCACAGCTTCAGAACATGAAATAAACAAATAACATAATAAAGAAACCATTGCCTTTTTTGTGAAAGGAATTTATAAAGATCTAAGTTATGCCAAATTATTTTATTATTAAATACGAAGAATGCTAGGAAGTGAAATAGCATTACATAACTATCAGACCTTAACCCACCAAATCACAACTACACCAAGAATAACCCCGTGTGGAAAATAAACTAGAGATAGTGTCAAAAATTATGGGGGAGTAGTCCTCACCTTAAAACCCAATTTTGTAAAACTAAGTTAAACTAAACCCATTTTATAAGATGATATCAAATTCCATCCCAGATCCGTTAAAAGGGTCACTCACCATGTTATACACATTCATTTCAAAATCAATAATGTTAGAATGACGAGGTGTAAGAAAAACCCCGAGTCCCACACTGCCAGAGATAGTATAAACAATAAAGTACGAGTGAGAACAGTCCCCGCTTTAATAACCAAATTTGTATGGTTGGGTTTAAACTGATTTTCTAAGATAATCAAGAAAACCATTAGTGTGACCCCACACTCTGTTAGTACACAACCACAAGACCTGTGAAATAAATAGATCCTAAAAAAACAACCTGAAGCATCTGCATTAATTTTGGATGCTGCTCCAAAAGTTGGCAAAGTTTGTCCCGATCTCTCAATAAAGACTGCCATGTCAGAGGAGTAAAATGATAAGATTTAAAACAGTGCAAAATCAAATTGTACGTACGTTTGGTTAAAACAGAAATTAAGCATGTCATGTAGCCTCCTATTAATGCCATTACAATTGAAAGATACCTGGATTGCCTCCGGAGACTTAAAATACTCGTGTAATGACATTCCTGCATCTGCTTGCTGCTGTGATTGACCATCCCCAGGCTGTTGAGTGTATTCAACATGTGGCTGTGGCTGCAGCTGGTCGTGTGAAAACTGTTGCTGCTGGGTTTGGTAATATGTCTGCATTGAAGGAACCTGAGACTGCTGCAGCATATTTATTTGATGCACTTGAACATTGCTTTGCACAGCCATCCCTTGCTCCAACTGCTGTAAAGCTTGAACAGGTGGCCTGAGCTGAGGTGGTTGTGGTGGACGTGTAAGCTGGGGTGGCTGCAAGGGCTGCAACTGAGTAACTGTGTGCATTGACTGATAGGAAGATGGAGGAACAGAGACATTTTGTAAGATATTTGGCTGGTTCTCAGTCTGTTGCTGATTGGGCACATTTCCAAACATAGTCAATGGCATGGAAGTTGGCCTACTAAACCCCATCGGAGGATTAGGGTATGATGACAATCTGGCTCCTGAAGATGCAATGGAGGCCTGGGAAAGTTCGGTGGTCCCCATACTTGTCTGATTATACATAGAAGGTTGGGAGCCAGAAGTTTTAATAGATGATAAATTATACTGACTAGATACGAAAGGAGGTGGGGTCGGAGGAAGGGGAGGAGCAACTCTATTAGGTCCCCCAGGAGAAGACACAGATGTCCTGGAGTATTTTGAATCTGGCATGGGAATAGAAGATGCTAATGCTGTTGAACCATTGTTGAAGGGAGATGGATAGTCCAATTGAACCTGCATTGAAAAATTATAAATGTCGTAAGCACTTATCCAGATGAAAAAGGAAGGCAAGAGAAAAAGATTCATACGAATGTAGCAGTAACCAAAAAAGGAGGAAATAACTAACAAGAACATGGAGGGAAAGTTTCTCACTTGGAATGCCACTGGGCGCTGTGTGCCTGCTTGAGAATTAACAAATGAAGTTGACTGACTAGGAACAGAATCGGTAGCATGAGATATTATAGATGAGACTGTCGGTGGAGGTGGCATGGGTGGTAAGGGAGGTTGGTTGGGCAAGAACCTTTGGTCGTACAGTCCTTGAGAACCAGAAGCAATACCACCATGTTGAGGACTGTTCTTTAATAAGTAATTTTGGGAAACCATCCTTGAATCAGCTGGTAATTGCATAGACGAGGATGGATTATTATAAAGAGACATAGGAAATGAAGTATTTGATGCTGTAGAATCATATCTACCAGAAGGCTTAACTTGAACATTTTTCAAGTCATCAGCCTGCTCAACATACTTCCTGTCTGAAGAGACACTTGATTCACGAGTTAATGACATATCAGGACGTGAACCAGATATCTTCGAAGAAAATTCACTTTGGGCATTTTCATCGATGTTAGATCGCAATGGAGTACCCACCTGTGAAAATTGACCACTATCTACAACATCACTTCCTGTCTCTTCAACAATTGAATGAGGAGAACTTTGCTCAACAATAACTGGAGCTGGCTGCTGTAAGTTATCATCCAGCTGAGGGAATAGCAACTTGTCATCAGGGTCAGACTCCTCTCCATCAAAAACTATATCAATTCCTTGAAGATCATCATCAAGATCCGTTTTCAATTGCTTAGATTTGTTTAACTTCTCCATATCTGAAGGTTTCACAGGAGAAGCATTTTTAAGGTGTCCCACAGCCTCTCCCACAACAGTTGCTGAAGGGTTCTGCCGCTCCCTCTGTCTTGCCATAAATTCATCAACATGAATGGATGGAGGTCTCCCACCAGTAGATCCTGCTCGTGGAACTGATATTACATTAGTAACCCCTTCAACAATTCTCTCTCTTGCAACATAATCATCCACATGCATAGATGGTGGTCTGCTGGTATTTGGTTTGCGATGTCGGAAAGCATCCCTTCGTGTAGTACCAGAAGAAACAGTAGACTGTGCTGCACCCCGTGAAAAAGCATTTTGTGAGGAGATATCACCCTGAAAATTTTCTCCTCTAGCTCGCCTAACCGGACCATCCATTGATGGAAGCTTCCTCTTGGCAGCAAGATTTGTCTGCGTCAATCTATCCGGTAATATTTCTGGACATTCCCAGAGGAATTTGTCCCCAAGCCCTCCAGCATAAAGATGATCATCAATCTTTTCAACACTGTTTTCAAGCAACTGATGCGTATTTGAAAAACCTAGAACTTCATATTGAGGTAAAACAGCATCCTCAAACTTCATGGAACCAGCAGGACTTTCCAATATTAATGACAATGACTTAACAGACTCGGAAACCTTACATAAAAAATGAGCAGCAGAAGTTACAGAGTAATACGGGTAAAATATACTAAAGAAAGAGGCTAGATTCAAATGGCTATAAACCTGATGCAATGGGATTTGTGAGTAAGCGGTAACCAAACAGTCATCCATAGCAACTTTGGAACTTAACAGAGCACTTAATTGTAGTATGTAATTTATATTTTCCTCAGGAAAGCCGACTGATGTTGTCGTATCATCCAAAATCCCAAAGAGGTACTTCAACGCAACCACTCTGTCGGAATTCAAACTAACCAACAAAAGAAACTGTAAGTTATCCTGCCATAGGATCAAAAATAATAACAGCAAGACAAAGTACGCAGAAATTTCCATATACATCAATCAAACCCTCCTTTTCAATGCTCTAAGAAACTTAGGATATCAACGTATAAAATCAAGATTTCAGATATCTACTTGATGTAATATAATCTGTTTGTTGCACTTCTTCACGTATATAGATAATATAAAGTCGAAATTTCAAATTGTTGTTTCTCCTTAAGAACATATGAAAATAACCTACAAAAAGATTTTTTTCACTAAAATTGAAACAATATTGATACAACCAACAATTGCATAGTCTAAATTAGTTACGTTGAGAACTAATGCAGTAAGTATATAGTAATTCGTATATTTCAAAAGTATGACTCTGACCAAATATTGAAGTAATATCTTTCACTATCCTTTAGGATTATACATAGTTATCAATCCCAAATAATTGTACATAGTACCAATCCCTGAAAACATTAAATGACCACTTCACTGAGTTTTGAAATGGACTAAATAGTTTACTATACACAAAAAATAAAATAAGACAAACAGTAAAAAGATAACTACTAAAAGCGAGAAAAGAACGAGAGCAGAAAATTGAGGCATGCAAGGCATGAAACTGAAAAAAAAAAAAAGCAAGCACGGCTGGTGAACCCAAGGGCCTGGCCAGACTTTGGTGAGAAGTGGGCCCAATCCAATCAAAAAGCTAAAAAGTATGTGAGACGGTGCCTAATAGATACGGAAGTGATGATTGGTCAAAAATTGACCATTATAATTTAACCAAGAGTCATGTTGGACAATCCCGTGATTCAAAGTCATATAAAAAATAGCTTAACATGTGAAACGTGTCATTCTATTTTAAGGTTTTAAACTTTAAATTTCAAGTTATTGTTTATATCTTATATTTTTCTTCCTTAGATATATTTTAGAATATTTTATCTAGATAGTAAAATAAAAAGTTAATAAGTATTGCAGAACATTTAATTACATATTAAGTTAAAAAAAAAAAACATTTATATATACATACATACTTTGATAAAGGAATTGTTTCATAATATGAGCTTTTCCAGTTTACATGAATAACAAAAACCAAACATAGATATTGAGGCATGCACACAAAATTTATGCTAAAGAATAATAATAATAATAAATAACAATAATAATAATTATTATTATAAAATATATGGGCAGTAAAAAGATATTTTATTAATATTTTTAATAATTCCATATTTTTATTGACTACAGTAATTATTAGTTATTGTATAATAATATAAAATATAGATATAACTTTATCACAGCATAATTTACAATAGTAACACTAATCGTGTGTGTGTGTGTGAAATTAAAATATAACATAACATAACATAATATAATATAATATACAATTAATTATTTTGTTTTTGTATATATAATATTCTCCCGTCAGTTTTAATAAAAAATTATTTATTGCATAAGCAACGATTTCTTCCGTGAATCCTCACCACAAAAATTGTCTTAAATCTAAAAGCAAAGCAATTACATGGAGATCTGAGTACACGACTATGACTAAATGATTTTTTTTTTTTTCAAAACATGTTATCATAAGCACATGTGCAGGTTATTCAGCAGCAGTAATCCAGATATAAAATACGAAAACTTACCTATTACCATTCATGCAAAACTGTATGGACCCAACAGATAACGCATAGACAGCCTCAATTGCATAAGTTGACAAACCCTCCTTTGTATCATCCATAGATTTCAACAACTTCATCCAACAGCTGAGTAAAGGGGGGCATTTTCTCCATTCAGCTACACTGGAGACACTATAATTCATATTCCTATCACCTTTCTGAGGATCGAGTTCATAAGCAAGAGAGTGGATACCCAAATGAGTAGTTCCAAATGCCATTTGGCCTTCACCACAAGATGCTAATTCTTTGAAAGCTGTAAGACAAGCCAGTAACTCTTTTCCAACAGGCAGGACCTTGAAACAACAGAATTCTTAGTTTACAACTATACAGTGACTAGTAAGACAACTGAATTTTGGCACCCCTTTTCCCAAGGACAAGTAAAGACAAATCATTATCAACAAAAAATCTAATTAGATCTACAAGTATATACAGAAAGTATTGAGAGTCACCTGACAACCCTTCAAAATATATCGTAAAATTAGGGCACAATCTTCATCACTCATTTTTTCAAAATTTTTACTGCCAGAACACCAAAAAAATCATCACTGAGTTGTAAAACTTGAATAAAACATAATATTTACAGGAATGTAAACTGCTCACAAGTCATGTCTTTGAGGGTAATGTTCAGAAGTTTCAGAATGAAAAAGGAGCATGATAAACTTGAATATTGGGAGACACCAATTATAAATATTAAAGCCGCATCTTGCAGAACTTCTATCCGGAGTCTGCTTTCCATCATCAATAATAACAAAACATCTATCCAGTAGTTTAGTTAGGATCTGAAGGGTGCCCTCCCTCAACAATAGGGCCTGACAGAGAGAAAGTGTACCAGCTTTAAAACTGCATCAGTAATTATAATCATATCAAAAGTAAGAGAAGAACAAACGGAAAAGCAGATAAATCACCTTTCCAAGTGGATGCTCCAACAGGCTTACAAGAAAATCAAGAAGCCTCAAAATCTAAAAATAAAGAAACAAAATTCCTCAAAATGTCAAACTAAAAAGAAAGAAATACAAGATACAAATTTTAGGGGCAGAAAGGAATCTTACCTTGTATGCATCTGTATCCGATGGAGATGATGATTCCGAAACATGATGAATAATTGAGGACCACACTGGTTTTATAAGCATGGATGCATACTTAGGATTTTGGCAGGAGATTCGAATAACGAAAACCCGCAGAAGATCTTGAATGACCCCTAATGCCTGCCAAAAAATGAGAGCAACAAAAAATCATTCACGCAAGCTCCACCAATGATGCCTACTCTGTATTAGAAATTTGGAAGTTCATATTTAGGAATAAACTACATACAGAAATTGCATAATGTTCTATAATCTCAGCAATTTTGTCAAGATGTGGCCCCAGCTGACCAACCAGTTTCTCAAGGTGTCCAGATTCCAAATACCAGTTGACATGTCTCTCCTTCTGAGGCCCTAATATGGTTCCAATACCCAACATTCTTCGTGCAGTTAACAACGGCATTCCACTAGTCCAAAGCCATATATCTTCTTCAGGAAATAAATCACTCTTGAAATAGAAAACAAGACCAGAGGAGTTAATCATACAAACAGTCCAGTAATCTTATTGTACACAGCCTAAAAATAAAAACATAAATTTAAGAATGAAAAAGCACCAAGCAATGTATAGTTTTTGATGAAAACCATCAACAACACAACCTTGCATAGTAAAACTTCAAATGGAATGGACATACCAAAAGATAGAGTAAACTGCAAGTTTCTTTTGGACCTAGAGTCAACAGTGAAGAACTCTGAACACTGGCAAGAAGGGTGTTAAAAAGACCTGGACTCCATCCATGCACTGGCCAGAAAGCAAGTGCTGATGCAATAAGATGACAGACAGCTCCATAACCAACAGCATAATCAGGATATGGAGATACTAAATCTGCTGCACATGCAGCTAGCTTGGGGCTGCAATTACCAGGATTTGATCAGTGTAAAGAAGTAAGATTCTCTAACAAGATGCAAAGCAAAAGGAACTAAGAGATACCTTATTTCCCTGTGCAATCGTAAAAGAGCATTCATTAATTTTGTATTTCTGTGTTGCTCCTTTGCTTCCTAAAATGCAATCAAAACAATCTTAGTTTTTTACCTTGTGTTGCAGAAGGTACTGTACCTCTAATAGAAGAATTTCAGTCTTTTTACCAAAAAGAAATTGAAGATAAAGGAAGGGTAAGGATAACACAAATAGCCAGAAAAGAAACCTAAGCTAAAGATAACACAAATAATATAACACTAAAGTCCTATGGACACTCCTCAAATAGCATCATACGTGCTCATTAGTTAAAAACCATAAGATGTTAAAATGTAAATTCATCAGTGCTATCGATATAGATAACAGAAAATATTGGTGACCCAAAAAAAAAATCATTTATGAAAAATATTGAAAGTAATTACTGGTAATGCAGAACCATTGCAGACAAAAAAGAAAATCAACACATGCATATAGTTAATTTACAACTTCAGAAATAAATTGTAATACTAAAATTATCGAAAGAAAACCAAATAAGTAATAATAACATAACCACAAACTCAAATAACAATAAAACCAAACTAAAACACCACCAAATTCATGTTATAGACCTAAAATAACAACTAAATATAAGATAATGTCCGAAATTTCTAATTATATAATGGATGTTCTTGAACTAACATGTTCAGATGCCGTTCAAGTTGCTGTAAAATAGGTGACCAAACGTTTCAGATATTCAGAGAATAATTATTGAGAAGAAAAAAAGAATTTAGGGAGGGTCGGAGGCACTGAACAAAGAGGAAATATAAAGAAAAATGAAAATAAAAGAGCACTTGCAGTGGAACTAGAGGTGCTGCAGCAGCAGGAGGACGACAGCAGGAAGGCAGTGATGTGACAGCAACAGTGTTGTATTGGGACAGCTGCACTGGAAACAGAGCAGGATGCATAGGCATGGAGTGTGTGAACCATAGGAGCTGCAGGTGGGGTGCTTAAGGATGGGGTGGGCTGTGTTAAGTTTATTTTCTGATGTAGATGTTTGGGTTTGGGTGGGGTTGTTTACCCCAAACCCTCTGCTTTAAAAAGAAAGGCTATTGGGCTGACCCAACATGCATTACTCCGAACATAGAAATATAAGAGAAAAAAATTAGGGCTCCAAGCGCCTTGGGTCAGATCCCATTGACCCAAGGCTTCTTCTTTATTTATGCAGATGATGGCCTCGTTGTTCAAGATTTCCCCCATTGCCACACCCAATTGCACTTTGGATGCAAGGGGCCACTATGAGCCGCCATGAAAAACCTGATTTGTCACCACCATGTTGTTGCAGCCAACAGAAAGTTGGCCACCAAAACCGTGGCTATTTTTCAAAAACACTGATTCTTTAAGGAACAATATCTTGTTAATTATTAAGTATTGATAACGATTCAAAAAGATTAACTAATTACCACAATCTGAAGTTAAAATCTATAGGCTAGACAGCAACAATGGGTAAAAAGAAATCTTAGACAGAAGGAGTAAAAGAATGTATCTAAATCTCCATCTAGTTCCTTGGACATAATCCACTATCTTCGGCAAAGAGTCATCTGGGCGTGAGTTAATTCTGCCATCACATCTTCCTTCAACCCATTCAAGACCTCATGCATATTTGCTTTAACCCAGCACCATTTCATACAGGTTTTGCATCGCCTAGGACTGGAACCTCCAATCACAGCATCAAAAAAATCAGTCCAGGATAGGTTTTGTAAGTAATCCTCCCACCATTGGAACGGCATTGACAAAACCAGTCCAAGGATGTACACTAGTTAATGTGGGATCTCATAAAGAAACCATAGTAGCACTAAACTTCTAGCAAATCAATAGCCTCCATGCCACACCCTTCCCCAATCAGTCACTCTTTTGAGTTCAAAATATAATTGAACCTAATTGACCCATTCATCCAACCATAAGCATCATCTCTAAGGAATAGGGTAATCTCCCAATTCCTGAATCATACTTCAACCCATCCAGTTCTTGCTCCTCCTTTCACCATTTCCAACATTTCTAGCACCTTTAATGTTGTTTCCACCCAAAAGATTCACCAGGTTCTTCTGCTCTTTACATGTTGAAGTTGACCCTTAAGATAGATCTTCCAGTTTCTTTATCCTCGTTAGTCAATCTTGAAGTTGAAACTTCATCCCTCCCTGTTTCCTGCCAATCACCTCTCCATTACTTATGCAAGATTCAAAGCCTCTCTCCAAGAACTCTAAAGTAGCCTCTAATTACCAATTTCAAACTAACTATCCCAACTAAGCACCTGTTTGGTTTTTGAAGCAATATAGCCTAACATACATTTGAACAAGCACACAAAAATATTGCTATCACGTTTTATGTGCCTCATAGCATTTGCAACAAATCCCACATGAGTAACAAATCACCCATACTCAGTATATATTACATCATTTAAAAAAGGCTTAGTTAAGTTTTAAATTCTTGATAAATTGGGGAACTTTTAATTAAGTCCCTATTAAATTTTTATGGCCTATTGGGTTTTCAACAAAATTAGATTTTCAATTGGGTCTCTACTGTTTAACTTTTCTGTCAAGTGGGTCATGTGAGTTTTATCTTATACATCACCTTGCATAGTTGTCACCTAATGTAATTTTGTAATTTTATATTTTATAACTATAATTTTTATAATAATATGAAGTTAATAAATATACATGTTGAATAATGATATGATATGTTTCTTGTTACACGGATATTAAAATATACCATTGTTTTATATTTTATTCTAAAAAACAACATAAAACACAACACCACATTATAGATTATTCAAAACAAGGAACTTACTAACCTATCTAACACCATCCTAAAGGAGCAACTATCGCTTGAGTTAGGAGACTGCGGAACAAGGGTGGTGGTGTTGGAGTTGTGCATAAAGGTCGTGTAGGACATCTGATAGAAAGTTTTGGATCACAGAAACAACATCGTATAGGGGAGATAATGGTCCCATGAGGTAAACTTGCCAAACACTTTCACTTTTTGAGAACTGTAATGAGCTAATTTTTCTTATAGTCATACCAATGAAGTGAAAGTGTTTATTCTGAATGCTAAGGTGAATGCTAATGTGAAGCATGACAAGGTAGAAGAAAACACAGAATTTTTTTTTATAAAGAACTAAGGAGGATTTTATTTGCAGCCAGAAAAGAGGAAAGAGTTGGTGGAGAATTATAAAATTAAAAAATAACAAAATTATAATATTATAAAATAACATGTGATGACAACTAAGCAAGGTGACGGAACAAGATAACCGCCACCCATGTCACTCAGTTAATGATCACAACATCCGGTTAACAATAAAAATTAAGTAGCGGGGACTCAATTGAAAAATATAATTCATTTGAGTACCTAATAGACCATACAAATTTAATAAGAACTCAATTGAAAATTTTCAAATCTATCATGGACTTGAAACTTAAGCCTTTAAAAGGGGTTTTCATGGCAACCAAAGAAACCCAAAACTTAATTAAGCCTTTAAAATGGGTTTCATGGCAACCAAAGAAACCCAATCACATATGTTTAAAATTGAGTTAGGCTTGTCACATTTTAATATGGTATTGAAGTCTATACCCAATATGAACATTGAACCACACATATATGTCTAGTCCAAGGCATGAGAGAAGAGTTAATGTTCCACAAAAGCTAGTCTTATCTCAACCTCACAAACAGGTTTGTAAGATGAGAATTACATCCCTCTTATATAGTATAATTCAGCTTTATTCCTAGTCGATTTGAGGTTTCTAACACACCCACACGTGTCGAGGAATGAACATCACAAGTGTGAGATTAGATAACTATGAATGGTCTAACAAGAGCCCGATAACGGTGGTATAATGGCCCCAAAGAACTAGACTGATAGGCTTTGATACCATTTCAAATTTAGAGAGAACAATATATCTCTTCTATATTTCAATAATGAAGCCATTGGACCAGTAAATACGTGTGCTCTGCTGGTTACTTTAGGAAATATAGAGAGATAATTTTAAGGAAACAAATCCATGTAACTATGGGATTGTTTTTAAATACATAATTCTAGTATTAAAAGCAAGATACACCTATAATAAAGAATAAAATTATAGCATGGATAAGACACAAAAAATCCTAAAACACATAATGAACAACACAGTTTTGACATTAGAAAGTAAGTTTAAATCTAACTCATCTTCACTAAATTGGCTTGTAAGGTGACTATTGCACCCACTTATGTATTATAATCCGGTCTTATTTGTAGTTGATGTGGGATCTTCAACAGCTAGCTTTTAAAGTTATGTTATGCTCAATATTTTTCTAATAGAGACTTCAAATTAAATTTCACAGAAACTTCAATTAAAGGAAAAATTAAAAGCAAACCAACTGAAGTAATAAAGACTCCTTTATTAACTGGTTTCCATAGTTATCTAGAACACATAATAGCGTGGCACATCTCCATAATAGGAAAGGCCAAAGATCCTTTGCTCAATGATAGACATCATATCATGCTTCATCAAGTGGGCCTCAGTTAGTGGCCGTCAGATGCAAGGGTGACTTTTTTAGCTCAGACATAATGTAAACCCAAACAAAACTACAAATGTACAAATTTTTAAGGTTTGAGATGTAATTACCAATCAAAATGTAATAATCAATTCCAACTCTATAAACTGTTCAAACTCTTTATAAACTATTTTTTTTGTTAGTAGGATATGTGCTCACATTTCAGATGTAGATTGTTCCGAAATTCCAATATAATCAAACCATCACATAAAAACACCAATATTCTATTAAGGACAGACCTGTAATTTCTGGAGTAATGTAATAAGTAGCACCAGTGATGGAACCAAGAGATCAACTATGTTCAGCTCACGATTACGTTCTAGGAGTAAATCTGAAGTAGTATTGCATTCTGTACCCTCGTCTACAAGATAATCTGTTCAAAGATATGGAACATTACATTTTGCAAACCTATAGAGAAGTAACTAATCTAATTGCATAAATTTAGTAGCCTACCCTAACCAGATACCAGAATTAACAATTAAATGTATGATTATGAAAAAATTTAAGACAATATAACATGTCTGTCAAACAGCAATTTTCTTGAAAAGTGTTTGTAGCATTAACTAACTAATCTGATACATAATGCATATCAAATATTATGAAGAGAAGGCAACCTATTCTAAATTTGTAATAAACTTACCATAATTGTTCGTGGACCTCTCAAGCATGAATCTGCAGTTCACCAAAATGGCATAAATAACTATTACAGCACCTTCATCATAGAGTGTCGCAGCAACAATCTGCATTGGTTAAAAGTGTCATAAGAAAGGACATAATTTTAAATGGAATTATTCTAAATAGATTATTACATACTGGGTTCTCAGAAATAAAAGATAAAATCCTTATTGCTGTTGTCAACTGTGCCAAAGAAGAATCACGAAGAGTGACACCATCAAAGGACTTTTCAGATATAAATTTTCCAAGATTCTCCATAACATTAATATCAGAGCCACTAGAAGGGTCTCCAACAACATTTTCCACATCGGTCAGATCTGAAACTAAGATGCTAGTCGAAGTTAATTGGGCATCCCCTCCTGAAGCCAATATAGCAGCATAACGCAGGAGACCAATTCCCCCATGTTTGTGGTATACTACGCCAGCATCAATCCATTCCAACAACCGCGAGGGAGCATCTTTTCTATTGGACCCTGGAGAAGAGAAATGCAAAGCCCTATGTAGTTCCATGGCATGTCCAATCCATGAACCCAAAGAAGAAGATGTGGAATCTGTAACAATGGCTTCAATGATCTCAGCAACTGAGTGAAATATTGTAAGATTTACCGCTGAAGATCCTGAATACAGTAGAGTTAGAACTAGCAGTTTAGACCACTAAAGAAGAAATCATGTCAATACCATGTCTGTGTATAAGAAAGAGATAGAGTGACTTGAGTACCACTGTTTTTCCCAAGAGATTCAGATTCCTTGAACGAACACAGTGCTTCAATTAAGATGGAAACAGCCTACAGAAAAGAAAATAATCATACTATAAAAGAGCGACAAATAAGCAATTTACTACGTACTAAAATGTCTAATACCACAAATAATAACTCCATTCTGGAACCCAAACTACCTTTGTAGCATTTACATCTAATATCTGTAACTGCAGATTAGCACTGAATTTATTATGGAAAAAAGAATGAAATTTCACAATACGTTAGGAGGCATGTGTAAGAGTTTCCATAGATATTATGTGGGCTTCTACCCTTATAAGCACCTTTTAGCTTATTTAAATAAGCTTCTTGGCACACAAATTATTTCTAACTTCTTTAATTGGTTTTATGGTCAAATTTGAGATAATCTCTAATGTGATAAGAGCTACCCTAGTGCTTAATAAAGTTGTTCACTCAAACTCCTCAGACATTGAAGAGTTCTGCCGGGAAAATTCACAGCTAACATATATGAGCATGTTACTTAATAATAATCCAGCCACCCAAGTGAGTAAAGCCAACAGACAATACAAACAAATACAATCATATAGCATAACCCTCCTTATGCAGTATTATTGAAGCTAATTATTTCGGTGCATACCTCAGGAAAATTTCCCAAAGCTAATAATGCCTGGCGCCCACAATCAGATCTACAAATCATCCGCAAGTTTAATTTAGAACTTAAACTGTATAAGAATAGTTAAGATTCAATTCAAATAAGGCAATTGGCACCGTAAAAGCATAGAGAGTTCCCAGACAATCCATAGGAACTCTTCTGACTGTGGATTCGATGAAAGCAGACTGTCAGTGACATTGGCCTAGGCAATCACAGAAATCATCTCAATTAGATACAAACCAAAAACAAAGTTAAAACTCCAGGGAAAAACCAGCAGAAAGAGCAGTAACAAAGCAAAACAGTGGGCGTGAAATTATATTTTTGTTGCACAACTAACCATTTTTAAATGCATCTCAATTATCATCCCTATCTCCAGTGGACTACAAAAGAAACCCTTTGAAATCAAAATGGAAGCATATTGAAGAGGAATACAATTTTCCTTATTGCCTCGGTGACCACCCCTAAGAGCAAGGATTAATGTACTCGAAAGTTCAGCATCCTGCAAAAGGAATATCAAGCCTACAACGGTAGAGAGTTAATCAAATTACTTGACATCTCACCTGCATAATAATTGATGAAACTGATGAGAGTGTTATTTGTAACCAACCTGAACGACTAAAAAGGAAAGACAGGATCACAGCCTCAACTGATGATGTGACATCCATGAAGAGTTCCAAGGCATGGCCCCTCTCCGAGCGCAAAAAAGATGATGACAACAATGCGGTTGATAATGAAAGAAAACCCCTCTCCTGCAAAATGAAAATAGTCTCCAGCTCTCACATTCCAATACCATCTCCTTTATTAATTTACAGATACAGAAAAAATTACAGATTTTACTTGAGGCAGACACATGATGTTTAAGTTAGACAAGATGCATCTCAAACAACAGCAGGCAACATTTCTGAAAAAAAAAAAAAAAAAAATTAAAAAAACGGAAAACCTTCAAAAGCCCCAATAAATGTGAATCAATATCACAATCTGAAAAGCAACAACTTGAAGAGCTTATCAAGCTGGAAGTTGTTTTATATGACAACAATCCATCTGTTTGACCAGTAATCAGTGATCTGCTTGCACAAGCTATGGGAGAAGGATCTTCAATTGGACCACGCGAATTTATCAATTTCTGCATTAGTACTTGTTAACAAACATTAACAATAAACTTTTTTAAAGTTAAAATTGAAAAAAAACAAGTAAAAAAAAAACATAGTGGGGAAATATAAAATAGAATTCTGCATATTACTACTTTATAATACTGCTAAGCCATAATTGATCAAATTAAAACTGACCAGGAGCTTTCTGAGCAAAATTTCAGCTGAGCTGAGCATATTCAGTGTGACATCTGTAATCCTGCCAACAGTACTGACATTTTCCAGCACAGAAAGAACTGCTGACTGGCAAAAATTAAATTATTACAAGATAAAGATGGAGTTTAGAAATGCAAAGAAACATTTATATCAAGCACAATCATTGAAAAAAAATACCTCATATCTAGAAGCAATTTCATAAAATCGTAAGCGATGAAGCAAATAGGTTGCAAGAGAAGCAACATCGTGACGAGGTTTTGACAATATCAGCTTCACCAAATGGCTGTAACCTTCACTGATACCAGAGGGAATACTTTCATCTTCCCGAGGCCACCAACCTAAAAAGGCTTCACATCCCACAGAATACCTAGTACCCCGCTCTATAACACCAAGAAGCAGTAGCATGATAGTAGTAGAATTTTGCCCATCCTTGGAAAAGAACATCCTCAGGTGCTCCATTCCCCCACTACTAACAAACTGAAAACAACTCTCTCTAGCAGAACATAGCAAATAAGACATGCTCAATCCTAATAAGGCATGCTCCTTCTGCAGTTAAGCAAGCAGATACATTAACATTAGCGAGGGGGGGAAGATGAACAGAAAACACACGCAAATAAGCAATATAGGGAGAAATGCAATTTGATTCTAACTTTCTCAACTAATAGGAAGATGCTAGTAGAAGAATTGACAAAAAAACAATTTATTACCTGGGAAAGGCAGTTATCCCCTATACATGAAGAGTGTATTTGGAAATGAAAGTACCGGTTAAACATATCCACTAACATTTTGGAATCCAACATTTCAGCTTCCATTTCAAGATAATTGCCCTCTGATGAACACTCAGAAGATTCACTCCTAGATTTCTTATGAAGAACCTTATAAACCTCAAGAAGCTCTTTTCTTGCCTCATTAATAGCACTGTGCAGCTCTTCCAAATTCTCAGACCCCTTCCACATCTGATATCTCCCACTGATTGATTCACATATGTCACTGGAAATGTAAGAAGAAATTGCAGACACTACTGTATTTACAATTTTATGTCCAGCATCCCCAAGATCTGAAAACTCCAAAATTTTTAGCATCAACTGTAGAAAAATATTGACTTCAAGAGAAATATTTGTTGCAGGAACTGGAATAGACAACACGTTCAGAGAAGAACGTGAATCACGAATTGTAAAATTAGTAGAGTGTAATGCAGGCGGCAGGTCTTCAAGCTTCCCCTCAGTAGAATCAACAAGATCAGTCAATGCATTGTCATCAATATCAATGTTAAACTGACCCAGATCTTCTGCTGTGTTGCCATATATAACCAAACTCAGACTGCGATAGCTGCCCCTTACAACTAAATGACTTGTAACAACAGCCTGAGAAAGAGAAAGGAGTAAACACCAAAACGGTACAAATCTTTTGATAGAAATCTTTTTTTAAATAATCATTTTCTTAATCCCCCTTGGGACATTAGCAAAATAAGACAGTATTCCTTCAAAATAAACAACCAGAACACAACCTTAGGAAATAAGGTGAAATAACGAGGACAATGCATCCACCAAACATCTTTGGCAAATTAATAGTATACATTACTCTTGTAAAAACATATATGATAAGCAAACAAGATTCATACCTATTCGGAATTTCAATAATATCCTTTTCACTAGTATCAGTCACCAAACAAATTATATTAGATCAAATCATGTGAAAAAATAATATTTACTTAACTATTCTATGATAAAAAGAAAAGAACTTAGAAACTAAGTTTGACATACAAATTACTTCTCATGAAATACATATTTTACATCTATTTGTTAAAAAACCAAAAGTTAAATAACTACACCATACAATTAGTAGATCAAACAGAAAATACAACAATATTAATACACCTTTGAACAAATCCAAACGGAATATAGAAGCAAATAAATATTAAAAACAGTTTGAGTAAAAAAAACCAGACACTTAATAATAGCCAGATTAGAAAATTATCTAAAAATTCATAAATACCTCTACTTCTAGTACATTTGATGAAGATTGTGAATAGAGAAAGGGCTGACAAAGTCTTCTAAACCTCGTCTCTCCCTCACAATGAACAAAAACCTCTATTGCAAATGATGGAGGTGAAGTCGCCCTGAAAATGTCACCAGCAATGAACTAAACTATTATAAAAACTTCAAAAGTCATCCAAAACCACAAATGCAAAGTGCATCGAGTAAACATGAACCCTAAGGCCCAATTAAACATGAGCAACATGGCAGAGTCCATCAAGTTAAAAACTTAATTCAGCACTTACTTTAAGCTTATCTATAAGTGCATATATCACAAGCTTACCATGAAGCTTACAGAAATAAGCTAAAAAAAAAAACTTATTTTAATAACTTTCAGCAATTACCATGAAACCTATTGCAATAAGATTAAAAAAACTTATAACAAGGTCATAAGCCACTTTAATAAGGATAAATAAATGGGTGCTTGGAAGACCATCTCACGTAATTTTTCACATTTAATGTGAAAAACTAGTGCACAATAAATACATTAGCTTCAAAAATTCATGTATCATTTGCACAATAAATGAGTTCAACACAACAAAACAGAGTATAAACTTCTAACCACAATCATAAATGCAAAATAATCCTAAGGACAAATGAAACATGAGCAACACCAAGCCAGAGTGCACTAAGTAAACAACTTAACTCAACTCTTTTTAGCTTATCATAGACATGCTGATATCATAAGCTTATCATAAATGCAAAATAATCCTAAGGACGATATAAACATGAGCAACACCAACCAAGCCAAAATGCATCCAGCAAACAACTTAATTCACCCCTTATATTCAGCTTAACATGCATGCTTATACTATACGCTTCACCATGATGCTTACAGAAATAAACTGAGAAAAATAACTTATATTGATTTGTTCACAAATTACCATGACACCATCAGATCTATTGGAATAAGATTAAAAAACAAAAACTTACACCGAGGTCATGAGCCATTTCCATAGGAACAAATAACCAGGTGCTCCGAAGCCCATCCCACTAAAGTTTCACGTTTAATGTGAATGCTAGTACAAATAGATTTAAAAATTCATGTATCATACACACGAAAAATGAGTTGGACACCATAAAACATAAACTTCCAACCAAAAACAGAAGCAAAACAATCCTGGGGATAAATTAAACATGAGCAACACCAAGCCAGAGTGTACCCAATAAACAACTTAATTCAGCACTTACATTCAGCTTATCACGCGTGTGCGTGCTTATTCCATAAGCTTAACCATGAAGCTTACAGAAATAAATAAAAAAAAATTATTTTAATCCTTTCACCAATCACCACTATCACAAAAAGATCAAAAAAATCTGATAAGGTACAAGCCTTTTTAATTAGCACAAGTAGGCGCTTGTGAAGCCAATCCCACGTAATTTTCACAATTAATGTGAAAACTAGTACAGATAGCTTTAAAAGTAATGTATCATACATAAAAAAAAAATGGGTTGGACACGCAACTAAACATAGTATAAAATTACTACAAACTCTTCCAACCAATTCCGAAGGATATAAAGTGTTCTTCTACATTACATTACACAATGTGGTCATCTAAAGCAAGCAAGAACAACCACAAACTACATCACACTTTGAAACAAGAAAACAATCCAACTCTCAATACCACCAAGCAAGAAAGTATCCCCACTATTCAGTCCACCCTTCTATCACTCCAAACAAATGTCAAAAACCCAACACAAAAATAACATACCCAATGAGTGCCACTGCTTGAGCAACTGATGACGCACTCTGTTCAAGAAACTCACACGCGGTGATAACAATGGGCTCTGCGAAAATCACCTGCAAGAAAGGACTCTCAGTTACTACACCCAACCACAAGAAACCCACCAAACCCACTGAAACACATTCCAAACTTCACAGTCGCTAATACCACACAACTACGATGAGGAAGAGTAGCGAGTAGCCAACACCAACCACGCTCAAAGCTTACCCAAAAGAGTTCATTAAAAATTCCCACTCGGCAATGCGATTGAAAGAAAGAATCGCGTTGAGAGATAGAGAGAAGCGAAAGATGACGTTACCTCGTCGACGTACTCATCGAGGTGTGGATGAACGAAGGTTTGGGAGAAGAGTACACATGGCTCTGGTCGACCCATGAGAAAATTGAGATCAAGAAGAAAGACACGTGAAAATTTAAATTCTAGGGTTTATGAAAGTGCCTCTCTCTCCTGGGTGGAACGCAGATTTGGTTTTATGGGTTCCGCGCTCGTGGCCGACCTCTGAAGACGAGAGAGAGTGGTGCTTAAGGAGAGAGGGAAAGGGAATTCTTAGTTTTTTATTTTCATTTTCATTTTCATTTTCGCGAGTTTGGGTGAATTACAAATAATGCTATTCTTTCATCTTTTTCCTAAATCATTGGATGTCAAATCTAAACAATTAACCTTTAACTATGTTAAGCGTAGCTACATATCTATTCATTAATGAATAAAATTATTATATTTATAATTATTTTTTCAATTAAAATAAAATTTTACTATTTTTTAACTTTTTTATATACACTTTTTTATTATTTTTCTCTTCTAAACTTAAATAATTGTGTATAATGAAAAAATAAATTGCCTACAGTAAAATTTATTTAGTTTGATAATTATTTTTATGGAAATTTTTATAATTTTATTCTAAATTTTGGTAACATTTTTAATTTAATAATTACTCTAATTTTTTTTGTTATCATAAAAAACCGGGCCCTTTTGCATTTTCCACGAGTTACTATGAGCAAATTTAGGAAAATTAAAAATTATTAGTTCTAAATTTTAAAATATGAAAATTTATATGTCAAGAAATAAATGCTTTTATTCATGTTTTTTTTTTAATTCTTAAACAATCGTGTCTTTTTTTACATAAAAAAAGTTGTGAAACAAAACTAAAGTAAGAAAGAGTGTGAGAAAATAAGCGATCTAAGAAAATTTAGATTTACTGAAAAACCCTTATTCCAATAGAGTTGCTAACAAAAATTACGTATTGATTCATAAAAACTCTTATACATTAAAAACTCTTTGTACCACTTGATAAAGAAAGAAGAATACATTAACTCCAAGTTTTAAACCAAATAAATCAAAGAAAATATATATGGAATATAAATTTGCACAAATGTAAACAAAGAACCAACAAATGTTAAATTTAAAAACATAAGAGGAGATTATAAATGGAGAAACACGCTACCTTTATCTTGGAGTAGAATGATAAAACTTGCTACTTTAAAATTTTCAAGTTAAGAATCAAACTTATATAATCACGAATAGTGTAGAAGAACCTGAGTATAATATATATATATATATATATATATATATATATATATATATATATATATATATATATATATATATTTTTTAGGTTTGTCCAAAATCTCATAGCAATTGCATATAATAATATATTTGTATGATCTAAAATGCAACATTGATCCATTAAAATATATGTCAAAACTCAGAATACAGTAATTATCAAAACTAAATAACATGAGAGTCAAATCCTAACCCACCAATTTGTGGTGGATTACTCCTAACCAACATTTTAACACATCATAAATAAGTTGAGTTAAATTAACCTATTTATTAAGTGGTGTGCTTTTACATATTTGTTTTTAATTTGATGTCTTAATCCTTAACAAAATCATTAATAATTAAAAATCATGCATAGTATTCAAATGTGTTTGCTTATCAATAGAGTCATTTGTTCATGTCTTAAATTAGGTTTTTATGATGATGATTCACTCATTTGAAAAAAAAAATGCATTGGTAAATGGGATGTTATTATGGTTGTATTAAATTAGCCATCTTAGAACAAGATCATATTAAGTAGGAATGACAAAACGGACCGACCCGACTCGATTTTGGCCTTGCTGAAAACGGGTCGAGTCGGGTTAGAAAGTTGAACTTATCTCGTTTATTGGGGGCCTGACCGGTTGGCTCGCGCCATTTTTTTTTTCTTCCTCAGTTTACGTATCCCCTTGTATCCCTTTCCATCAAATTCATCCATAGACAAATCCCTAATTCATGCATCCCCTCTCGTTAAATTCGTCCAGAAAAGTCCCTAATTCATGTTGGAAATCATCTCATTTCACAATCACAACCAAAAATTAACAATTCGAAATCGTAACAAACAAATCCACAACATCATTACAAGGTTTACAACAAGAAACAAACAACAGAAAACTTGATGCAAAGAATAGTAATGAAGAAATCCAAAATCAAACAAGTTTGTCATTGTGCCGCCACAAAGACTCCCCCTAGTTGCCGCCATGAAGAACAACTTTAGGAACCCTAAATCATAAAATGAGGAAAAAGAATTGAATCAATGCCGCTGTGAGTGTCGTCGTTATAGGTGAGGTCGCCACTAAGAAAAGTGTTCAGAGTCGCACTTGTACTGAGAGAGTCGTCGGAGTCGTGCTCTACGTCTACGATGTGGGTTTCACCGTAGGTGATGCCGCCATGAGTGAAGTCATCGTGGATCAGGATGTCGTCATGGTGAGGTCACTGTCGGTGCTACTGGAGTCGCACTCCGTGAATACATTGGAGAAGAACCTATAGAGCTTGAAGAATGAACACAGCTCAACAAAGATTGACGAAGAAAGATTAGGACAAAAATAAAAATTACGGATCAGTTGAGTTAGCCGGTCTTATGGCCCTACGAGCAAAGTTCTTACGAATTAATAGGTTCAAATATGTAACCCGACTTGCCTTTTCCAGTTGAGTTGAACCCGATTTGACATCCCTAATATTGAGAATTGGTGTAACCCTACTAAAATTGAACCAATATCATTTAACACTTTCTTTTTTAAGTATTAAATATGTTCATCTATAAATAAAATCACGGCAATAAATTTATTTAAAGATATTCTGATAGTTTTTTCTAAAATAAAGTGTTATTATAATACATAAGTTACACAAGCAGTCATATTTAAATCTGTACTTTGAAATTTTAAAAAGGCCAAACCTATTTAAACAAAACCTTGGTTGGGTAAACTCATTCCCATTGCTATCTTCCTTTTAACCAAGGAAATCAGATATTGCACATAAATATTCTAGATAAATACTAATGCTAGCAATCAATAAAAACTTTACCAAAATCGCAAAATTTTATGCTAAATATACTATTTAATGAATGGCAGGACTTAGAACAGCATGATTGAGCCCTGGAAAATAAATTATCTAATGACTTGACTGTGCAGTAACTCAACAGCAGCGGCAACCACACCCCTTCCTTCTGAAGAAACGTCAAATCCAGGTTCTTCAATTTTTCTGTTCAGAAGCTTGTCAAGCTGCCCACGTAATTTCTGCATTATTCCATTACCGAGAGATTGTTATGCTCAAGTATAGGTAAAATAGGATTAGGATCCTCTAAAGCGAGGAGTGCACTTTAGAGGATAAAATCCAATGATAGCACTTGGTTAGAAATTGAATGAACTACAGATTTTACTATATATACATTTGCTTTTGTAACAAATAATCATTGTGAGATCTTTTCTTTAAGTTATAAAGCCAAAACATAAGAGATTTGCTGGGAAAAGTCAGGGGGAACATTACCCTTATTAAGTCGATAACACTTTTTGAAGCAGAGAAATGAAGGTAACCTTCAAGCATGTCAATGCCCTCACCACTTTTGCTGGGGACTAAATTACCACCAAATAGAAGTAGGGCATAATCTGAAATATTCGTAGAGTCTCTAATATAGATGCTGGTTGTTTTCACCTTTTCACTATACACAATGTAGGGCAGAGGAAAGAGATGAACCCCAGCATTAACAGAAGCAGGATGGATGTCAACCTTCCCTACTTCTTTAGTGTAGAATGCTGTCCTTTTTCCTCTTCTTTTGCACTGCACAACATTGGGGTACAGCCCGGCACAAAGAATTGCACAAACCATCTCCAAATCGTGACTGTACTGGTTGTAAGCCTGCAAAGACATCATTGTGCTTGATAACCCTTTTCCTAATACTTGTTCAGAATTTAGCCATACATTCGAAAGAGAGGGAAACTAAACTGGGGGAAACATGGGTATAAGTATTTTATTTGAAAAGAAAAGCAATAGAGACTATTGGCTTACATTAGGTCCCCTGGACTTGTCAACAAATCCAATGTCAGATAATAAATTAAGAAACTGCATCCTCATATTATCAATCAACCTCAAGGTTACAGGGGACAGGAAATTATCCCAACAAAACTGCTTCTCATTCCCACTTCGCTTTGCATCCTTCCACCCTTCAAAAGCTTTGAGAAGGGCTATGTGATCACTGAGTCAAAATTATATTTATATTATAATTGAGCACTAGCGTGATATGCAGTAAAATTTGAATGAGCACCACTAAAAGGAACAATTTTCCAGCACAATATGATGGACTTACCTGCAAGAATCACCAGCAAAAGATTGTTTTGCCGCATCAGCTTCCTCTTTTCTGTTTATGGGTAAGACAAACGGGTTGCGGTAAGCAAGAGCAGCAGCAATAGTTAAGGCAGGATTGAGGCACTGGAAGATAGAGCCCATGAGAAGCATCTTTCCTATATTTGGGTCCAAAGGTATGTTACAAAGATGGCGACCTGTAAGTATCAAATTAGCTAAGCCTCAGATAACATCCCAAGTCTAGACTCTATATAGCTTAAGGAGACAAACTTATTCAGCATAATATACCCAGTGGAGTGAGCTCCTCGTGTTCATCTAATGCCCCAACTGTTTTAAGAAGTTCAATAGCATTCTTAACAGCTAAAGGATCTGGTGGTTGAAGTGCCTTTTCTAAAAATGATCCCACAGTTCCAAGCCGCAAACTTTTAATATGAAGGCACAACTCTTGCAAAGGTGTTCGGAGGATTTCAGCTAACTGGTATTGAGGCATTGCTTCATGGATCAGTTTTGGATACAACCTATAACAAACTCCAGGTTGCACTCGACCAGCACGTCCACGTCTCTGAAAAAGTCTACCAATTAGTAAAAGTAAAACATTGCATGTTTCTCCGTCTTTTATCTTTGGAAATGGCAAAGGGAGGGGAGCAGGGGGATTAGAGTCAAATACAATGTTTAACAACTAAGGGGCTCAGCCTGAAGAGTCACATGTTCAATGAAAGCAATAAATATGCTGTGAAAAATATATTGAACAACTTCAATACCTGATGAGCTGAAGCCTTTGAAATCCACGATGGCAACAAGCAGGCAAGCTTATTTAGAGCATCATAGCTGGTCTCCTTTGCTTTGCCACAGTCTATGACATACACAACGTCATCTATGGTGATGCTACTCTCAGCAATATTTGTTGCTAGAACAATTTTCCTACAACAGCAAAAATAACAATCAAATGTCAAGAAAACAAAATATACAAGAGAGAAAAATACCTCACATCTTAAAAGATCATTTGATGGATATTCAGTAAAGCAAAAAGCCAATTACAGTATCAATACATAAAATCACAAAACAAAGCAGAAAACAATATCAATGCAAGAAGTTAGGTTTTCCAAGAGTTTAGACTATGCAATTAATGAATGGTTATTCAATAGGTACCTAATTTCCCATGGTTATTTCAAGTTAATGAACAGCCACACCTTATAACAATATTATTTCCCGGAAACAATCTTCCTCTAGCAATTAACATGTTTCATTATATCATACATCAATTGTTAAATTCCGCAAATTGACACTAATGCACAATAATATTCAGTTTCAAGTATATTATTATTAATCTGCTGAAACTTTTGCAGCCTTTCTCCAAATTATTATATTTTGAGGACAACTTAAGTTTCTTGCCAACCTAAGCTTTTCTTATGAATAAAAACAAAGTACTTTCTCCTGGAATCTATCTTAAGCTACTTCTGAATTTGGTGAGTTAGCAATAGTACAGTTTATACAGGGAAAATCCCTGAAAATTAAACAAAGGAAACTAGATCAACCAGTCTACATTCACCAGATCCCCCCATTCAAGTCCAATATGTAGTTTGGCTTCTGGCTTGATCTTTACCCCACTTATCTATAGAGCATGTTAACTTTCTACCCATGAACTTCTCCAAGCATATTTCTAAAATGGAAGACGATATACAATGAAATTGACAAAAGAAACATGCTTGCCTCTTGTTTGGAGGAGGACGATCAAATATTTCACATTGGTTGACAGTTGGCATTGAGCCATGTAAAGGAAGGATCAAAAACTTGTGAGGGTCTCCAAGTAAGTTATTTCCTTTAAGTTTGTCAAGTAGTTTAGAGATTTCATCCCAGCCAGTGAGAAATACAAGAATTGCTCCACTACCTTCATTCCGACATATATATTCGATTGTAGACTCTACCTGAAACATTATAGTAATAGAATGACACAGGCACACTTTAAAAAGGATGCCACAACATGAGAAAAAAAAAAGGAATAGGGTAAACAATATGCTACCTTACTAAAAATGCAAGATGAAATTTCAATGGATGTGTACGGCCACATACGTGACAAAAACAGTAAGAAACAGAGCAATAGTAGCAACAAAGGATACTGTCACTGAATGCACGATTCAATGCAAGAGGAAAATTAAGTAGAGGATTGTTGGAATACTTATCTAGGTTCGTTAGCAAATGTTAGAATATTAGTCAACTATAGCATATCATACTACCGTAGTTAATAGCTGTAAATTATCCCTGAAGTTAGTCCTTCCAAACTGATACAACACAATTGTTGAAATAATTATACGTAAGATGAACTCGTTCTATATATAAGATGAAGTATACAACACAATTCTCCCAAACACATTGTTTCAAAGGACTTTAACTCCATATGCAGCAAAAAAGTTCAAACATCTGATGCATCTTGACCAGATAAATTCATACAAAGTTTCTAAGACAAAAGAGAAAGATGAAAGAGATTTACCCAACTGCTGGCAAATTAAATTCATAAAACACAGATTGATCTGACAAAATAAAGTGAACACACGTACCAATCCCAAATCAATCTGCACACCCGACCAAGCTTCAAGAGATTTTCTTACACCCAAGCTGTAATCTTTGTAATTAGTATCTACATCTATATCCTGAAATAACGAGATGTGTGAGCATCTTACGTACATTTATTCATACTGTGATTACAGGAGAGGTGAATCAATTAGTAACAGAAACAGGCAACACATAAGGAGAAAATCACAATGAACAAGAAATAGAATAAATAACTTATTCATAGAAAAGATTAGTAAATACTTTAAGTTTCTAGAAAGTTCATACCAAAAATGTTCATCAACCTTAAGTCTCTTTTATTTATCAAAACAGGACATTATATTTATTATGAAGATTGTAAATACATAGATTGATAGTTCAAATATACATGCCTCAAACATTTCAGTCAAGGGATCCTTCTTTGAATCCTGTTGTTTCCTTCTCCTCCTTGAATTCCCCTCATAATTGTCAAAATCTGACTTGATGCTGTATCGAGTTTTCTCCAACACATCTTCTAAGAAGTATTCTGACACAGGATAAGTAAATCCCTAGCACATATGCCCAAAGAAAATAAAAGGGGATATTTAATTTGTATTGAAATAAAAAAAAAAAAAAAAAAAAAAAAAAAACTTCATAATATGAAATAAAAAATAATGCATACCGGTATGTGTATTGTTGGGGCATTTGCAAAGTATTTAGAGAACAAATCAGCATTAATAGTGGCACTCATCAAAATGAGACGCAAATCTGGACGTCGTGGAAGAAGGTCACGTAAAATTATAATTAAAAAGTCTTCATTCATGCCTCTTTCATGAATTTCATCCACCAGCAAATGACTAACACCTTTCAAGTCTGGGTCTTGTACCTATTAAACACAAATACAGTAAAGACAAGTCAAAGCCACTAGTTGCATGGAAGAATATAACAACATCCCATGATATAGCTGCAAATTTCTGAACAGTATATTTACCTCTTTCCAATTGAGTTTCAGACCAGTCTAGATCACCTAACTATTCTAGCCTTTATTCATAAAATGAATTTTACTTTTTGATCTATACAAGCACCACTTCATAATTTGCAATAAAAAACTGTCCCAAAAATTTCAACTAAAAGGTGAAGGATCATGATTAGTTTTACAAATTTATATTTAACTTCTTAGATGAGGTTTTAAGACTAAGATCACAAACAAACCTATTGCTGAAACTCATTTTTCTTTTATTTGGAATAATGGTGACAGCAGGAAACAAATTTCTGACCATTATACAAAATCATCACCAACTCTCACATAAGTCAAAAGCTTGCCCTATTAGAAGGCGGCCTATAAAATGGGTTTATAGCTACTATAAGTAAGTGACATCCAACCTCCCCACCCTTGCCAAAGAAAAATGTAGGGTAAATAGCATAAGGAACATCAAAACCTCGGGCAACTACCAATTAGAGGCAATAGAAGAAAGACCTATACATAAACTAGTTTGGAAAGGAATTGGAATCTTAAAACAGGATACTTTCAGTTTTAGAGGAATCAAATATTACCAACTGCCGAAGTAAAACACCGGTGGTGCAGAAAAGCAGGCGCGTATCTGCAGAACGTTTTGATTCAAGACGGATTTGATATCCAATTGTTTCTCCAATACTCTCACCTCTCTCAGAAGATATTCGAGTTGCAACAGAAATAGCAGACACCCGACGAGGCTGAGTGCAAATTATGTTGCAATCAGCTCCACGCAAGCACGATATTTCTTCTTCTAGAATGAATTGTGGCAACTGTGTTGTTTTACCACAACCTGTCTCTCCTGAAACTACTAATACCTGTGCAAACACAAGCCAGATTTTATGATGTTGCAGAGCCAAAGCAATAATGACTTCAACTGATCATAAGTCAGGATCAGCAATAAACAAAGAAGGAAAAAGAAGTCCAAACAGACGATGTATCATTAGTATTCACAATTTACTCGACCCACAAATCTAGTATTGAAGTTTGACCCTCATTATTTCCATTAAGATCTATAGATATTATTTCCTACAGACTTACTAAATGAATCAAGTCAATAAACTATGGTAAATAAGCCATTTTTGTCACGATAGATAAGAAATATCTGCTAACCTGATTTTCTTGAACGGCTTTTAGAAACTCAGACTTCATTTTAAATGCAGGAAGCTTCTCCCTAAATGATTTCATTTCCTTCAAGCTATCACTTGCCTGTATATAAATAATATCCAATCCTCATATAAGTTTAAAATAGAACATAAAGCAGTCAAGTAATTGGCACAATAGATGCAAATTGCAAACAAATGATATTGGATTCTGATCAAATTACTCCCAAATGCTTATCTACCTGTACAAGTTCTTGCTTTTCTTTGAGCTCAACACTAAGTTTCTCCTTTGAAGTATCAGTCTGTTGTGAAGAAACAGTTTTTATAGTGATTGCAGATTGTTTAGGTCCAAGGTCAGTTGACACAGAGCGCGAACTAGAGGGCGCTGCACCCATTGAATGTGAACTATTCAAAAGGTTTCCTACTTTCCTCTCAATGTCAGTGGACATTCTAATCTGCCAAAAACTTAACATAGTTAGTACAATTCTACATGCAGAAAGAAGTAGAAATAGGACTGGTACACTCCACCTCCTTCTGTGTTGATCCATGACGCTCATCAAGATCTGCACGATAATCAGGCAATGGAACTTTGCTAACAACGAGAATCTTCCCTTTACTGTAAGCATGGCTTTCTTTGCCCAAAGTACAAGTCAAGCCATTAAGATGTTAGTTAAAATAGAAAAATCAGATTAAGCTCGCATGTTCACAACAAGTACCATTAAATCTATGTTCAGTATGTAGCATATTCTATGCCAGAAATGTTATTTCCACAAATTTAATCATAATTAGGAATTTAAACATTTATGTAACATGTTATATTATAGTTGCCTAGCCCACACTTTTAGATACCAACATAATATTGTTAGTGTAAGTACCATAGTAATCAATACTGGATAGCAGCAGCTGGGTGGGATGACCACTATTATCATCTTTTAGACTTTTACACATATATAGTTTGCATTACATAACAATATATGTATTGTTTAATAGTTTTCATATTCTTTTTACACATTAAGCTATTATATATATTTCGTATTATTACATTATTTGAATTTTTTATTATTTTGCCTATTCTATTATATTGTGTTTTATTTAGTTTATTATATTTTAGTTACTTTTTATTAATTTATCTATTATGTTTTATTTAGTTCATTATTGTTATAATTCAGTTACTACATTTATTATACTAATTCTATTTAATTACTACAATTTTTATTTATATATTAACTGAGCTGACAAGCGTATGAATGAAGTCAAAGCAGTGGGGAAGAAATGGACACAGCTCAACTTCACTTGGTATATATTGTATCTCTATTATATAATATTTTTAACATAAAATTATGGGTTAATGTTTAAGTGTTCTTAAATATTAGAGTATCCTACAGTCTAATAATAACATACTATAAGATTGATGAAAAGGCAAAACATAAAATCATAGTCTGTTTAGGGTAGAGGTGGGCTTTTATGCTCATGCCTAAGGCTCACCGACCCCAAAAGCCTAAGAAACCAAATAAGTTTCTCCCATCCCATTCTTTCAGAGAAATAGATCACCCAAGAAAAGAAGCTGCAGGTACTCTCGACAGGCTATACAATGAAAGGAGATTGACAAGCGGAAAGGCTAAGACTTAATAAATGTTTCTACTAGTTGTCACCCCCTATAAATTATAATAACACTTGTTTCACGGTATTTTTACATTCAATTTAACGAAAAAACCCACTTCTGGTTGCAACTTTCTGAAATATCAACAGCAAATGGTAGCATGACAGCTGCTACAACAAGCCGGTCTGCAAAAAAATCCTCAAGAGCAGGGGTTGGCCACTCCGCCATCCCATGATAGTGCATGAGACAACCATGATAAGTACAATATGCACCCTAAGGAAGCCCAAAAACTGGCTGGACCAAGTACAGCACTAAAACAAATTCAAACCAAACAACGTTGGCAGTACCATTTGGTTCAGTGCTCATTACAAATTTACAATTAAAAAAAATGTCCAGACCACAGTTACGAGGGAAAATTAAGCCAATAATTTATGCTTCAATTTTAAATTTAAATATACTACGTTTACAAAGTGATAGTGGCACCTAAGTCTTGTTGTGGACTGCTTGATTCCAGCGTCAAATCCCAAAATGGCCACCATTACATGCAGTTTAGCCTACCATGAACATTCACAATTTTCAACACAAGGTCATTTCACTTATCTTGTTTCTAACAAAATAATCCCATAATAGGACCGTTGTTTAAAATGAGTTGCTTCCCTGTTACAGCTGAAAATCTATACAATAAGTCTGCAAGTTGTTAAACTGAAAATTTATGTCCACATTGCATCTGCTGCTCAGTGACCTACTTTTATGGTACACAGCCTTATTCAATTCATCAGAAATCAGAGTGGGCTTGTGAATTTCACAGAATATGCAGTATGGTTTGGTAGTCTAATCCTCAAACAGAACCCAAACTTGGAACATTCCTAATTCACAAAACAACATTAATGTAACATCAAACCAAACTACAACCAAACACCAAAGTGGAGTCAAACATTAGCCAGAAAAAAGGGAAACTATCATGAGAAATAAGTTAAATACTTCAATTCATGTGATATTAGAATGAAAAGAAAACATCATTATAGGACAAACAAATTTGCTCCATAATGAGGAGTCCATTTCACAAAGAAAACCAGGAGTGTCAATAAACTACAAAAACCTTCTCCCACAAGGCACGCATATAAATAACAACCAAGTAGAGTCCCAGACACAGTTTGTTTTACATATGCCTGTATGCCATCAATCCCAATCAAGCATTGATTTTCTCATGAGGAATGATACATAAACACCTACAACAGCAGTCTATGCACCTAGTTGACACTCTCAATTTCTCTCTATCTCTCTTCTAGTCACTATTACCCATTATCTCTTTTCTCTCTTCTATCTCTATCTCTCTCTCTAGGTGTATAACAGGATTCAGGTGCCATTGTCCATGCTCATTTTCTTTTTCTTATCAACAACTGTACCTCTTCAGTCATAGTAAAACATCATAAATACAAAATTGAAATCAAAGTTCCAGTTAACTATCACGATAAATGATGAAGCAATTAAAAGTATCTAGTAAACATACAAGTAGAGTTCATGCTGATAGGCCATATCAGCTAGGGTTTTCTGATCTGCAATACTAAAGTTACGCTTAATCACCATCTCCTGCTCCCCTCCTCGTTTCATTTTCTCTATCTTATCCAACCACTCATTCTCGTCTAGCACCTCCTTCTGCAAAAAAAAAAAAAACGAAAAATATTCATACAAAAACTAAACAAAAAATATTAATCAAAAGCACTACGGAACTTGCAGTGCCCATTATCAAACACAACAGAAAAGGAAAAAAAAAACTTAAATACAGCTCCATACGAACTGTCTATACAGTACTGCTGCATTCAAGATCAGAGAGACTTACTTAGATAATCTGCATAATAGAGGTTTGTTTAAAAGGATTTCCCAGATTATCAAGGTGAAACTTGTTTTAATCAGACAACGCAAATAGCACCTAAAGAACTGTATCGAAACATTATTTTTCCACAAAAGCAACTACCACTGATACTCATAGTAATAATAAACTTCATGCATTGACAAAACAGCATTAAAGGAGGGTTCAGGTTTAGGGTTTACGAAAAAGGATGTGTAGATGACAGAGGTGAAACTTGCAACTTCACTCATAATCCAACAACAGCACAGACAGCTAAAGAACTATATCTAACAGTTTTTTTCCACAATAGATACTACAACAACAACTACTACTAATCATGATAATATAATATAATAATCATAGTAATAAACTTGGAACATTGACAACATTTAAAATTATTAATTAGCTTAAACTTTAATTCGAATTCACCTCGGCTTGTTGTTGTCTGAGGCGCTCGGCGCGCCAAACAGGGTCCCACCACCTTTGCTCGCCGCGTCCGCCGCGTCCTCCACCACCTCCACGGCGGCCGCCTCCTCGACCGGCTGCGGAGGATCCTCCCCTGCGGCCGCCGCCTTGGTAGTTGGGGCGGTAGGCCATGACGGAGGAGGAAATCGGAAGGTTGGCGAGGAAAGATTTGGGTGAGGGCAGGTGCAGGAAAGCGAGGCTACGATGGGATATGTTGAAAGTAGGGCGCAAAAGGTTGCTACGCATTTATATGAGAGACAGTTGAGAGTGGAACATTGGCCTTAAACGTTTGCTTTTGGGAACACTCTGAAATGCGAAATGCTACGTGTTGGGCACACACAGTGAGCTAACGGTTTCACGGCATGGGCTTGCAAATAAATATGAACAAGATAAATTACTTTTTCTTACGAAAATTAAGATTTACCTTAGATTTTATAAATCATTGTAGTAAAAGAATGAGTTAGATATATTTTTGATCTTTTATTTTTTTTTAAATATGAATTATTTTTTTAATTTTTTTTTTAAATTTAGTCTCTTAATTTTAGAAATGTGTGAATTTAATCTTATTAACCAAATTATGTTAAGTTTATTTAACATTTCAAACAAACATGTTTAACAATACATTTGGATTTTTTATACGGTTTGACATATTTCTACTTTAATGTTAGTTGACAAACGTGTTTGAAACGTTAAATAAACTTAACAAAATTTGATTAAATTGGTCTAACGTTTCAAATAAATATTAATTTCAATCCAATGAAAGTTAAGGGATCAAAAACATATTTAATATCAATTGTTGGATTGAGTGTTTACCACTAGACCAAAAGCTAGCTATTAGTCAAGGCACAAACAATCTCAACAATTGTTCCACTAGGAATCTCATTATTAGATTGTAATTTGACCCACCTATCATTTGCGATTATGCAACCCGCAACAGTCTCCCCCTTAACAATTGTCCATCGAGAATCAAACTCGTAACCACTAGGAATCCCACTCTTGGATTGTAATTCAGTCCACTTGACCTCTGCCACATGATAATTGTGCAACTCAGAACAATCTTTCCCTTAGCAATTGTCCACCTTGTAACCTGGATATGATACCACTTGTTGGAAAAAAACGCATCATCAATTAAGAACATCATTGTCTTTAACCCCAAGAATCATCATTTTAACAAATAAATAAGGTTAACACAAACAATATAACGTGGAAACCCTTAGACCGAAGACAAACCACGACAATTGTCTAATAACAACTAGAGAATAACACTATGTAAAAATTTGTACAACATGTAGACTACCCTCCCATGCCCTTTAGTCCCAAGTACACCCATATTTTCCAAAACAATAATTTAACCAAATCTTACGACACTCTACTACAAGAGTATAAGAAAAGTCAAATACAAGCTTAAAATGCTTTTAAGTGGAGCAAGAAACATCATGGACTTAAAGTCTATTATATAGTCAATAATACCTACTTCCTAGCTTATCCTAAGTGATGTGAGACTTTCCAAGACATATTATTTTCATTAGTCTGACAATGTACATCGGATTAAAATAAACACATCTTCATTGCTTATACCAACAGTCATACTTCACCATAAAGAGTATACTTAGTTGGAATTAAACCATCCCGATAATTTCCTGCATCAATGTTAATCCTTATATACCTTGCATCAATGTTAGTCAATGCTCATGCATAAACATCATACACTCTACATTAATATTAATCAATGTCCGTGTATAATCTCCATACACCTTGCATCAATATTAGTCAATGCCCATGTATAAAAATATCGCTAGAAAAACCCATCCTAACACTGACAATATTCCTAATTAAGAGTTGTCACATGTCATAGTCCTCCACTATCAAATATGACCAATTAGGAAATGCCACGTGTCACAATCATCCACTATCAAATCTGACCAACCAGGAGTTGCCACGTAATTTCCTTCTTCCTCAAGCAAATCTACAAGACAACCAACATTCTTAATCGCACAACCACCATCGGCCCTCTACGCAATCACCACAACAACCAAACCAACACCATTCGTTGGAAGCCACCGTCGCCACTAGAGATCTCAAGCTCCACCCTTACCACGCAGATCCAACATTACTAAACACCACAGTCTACCGCACAAACAACCAGAGTAGTATATGTAAACTACAAAAAGCTTCATCCATGCACATGCCGCAAATCACAAAACACAATTGACAATGATCCTTCCATCAAAATTCTCATTACAAACACAAATTAAGCTGCAACCACAAAGTATACTAAGAGATACAACACCAATGAGACCTAAGTCAAATCACATAAGGATTTACATCACCCTCAACCCAAAACCTTAAGACAATGATGTTATGGGTTTTCATCCTTATATATGGTGCTTCATTTTCTCATCTTTATCCAATGTGAAACTTAGACTTACACTTGTATTCCCAACACATAATTAAAAATAATCCAATGTTGCATAAATTTAGTTCAATGCTCAACAATACCATATATAGCCAAAATCAGAAAATACACATGTTTCCATAACCTTAAATCATTCCATTCAACTAACCAATAGTGGAACTTATTCGACAATCCAATTTTCACTTAAATTAAGGGACAAAAAATATATTTAAACCTACAATAATTGGTATGGTTTGCAAATGAGTCTACAACCTATTTTTACGATAAATAGGAATGTATTAAATTAATTAAAATAAATAAATAGTAAAATAAGGGTTAAAGATGTTTTTAGTTCATAAGCTTTGACGTGAAATTGAAATTTATGTATGTCTAAAACTTTAAAAGACCACATCTCTTATTGTACATGACAATATGTTATGTAAAATAGTAGATGAATAAAGATGGATAAACAAATTTCACCACTATATAAAAGAGTAGACTACTAAGTTGCACTAAATGACATTTAATGCGTGATGATGGTTTTATTTTTGTTCACATTAACAAGTAGGCTATGTCATGTAAGCAGGGCTCAAGATGGAGTGTCAACCAAGCAAGTGTTAGTTTGTGTTTGGTTCATCTGATGTACTATAGTTGAAGAAGGAAGAGCAAGGCGTGTTTAGTTTAGATCAAGTGATTTGAATGAAAATGAAAGCATGGATTTGCAAGATTTAAAGGAATAAGTGCTCTCACTCAAGTGAGGAGAAGAAGGGAGACAACCAGCTCACCCCATACTAAATTACACATTTGGCCCTTCATTTTTTCACTTGAACTTTCACCCATTATTTTATTTTGAATCAGAATCAATCCTCCTCTCGCCAATAATCAATTCTCTTCACCCCATTTTCACCCATAATAAATTGTCCTTTACCTCCCCCCCCTTTCAAAATCAATTCTCTTTTCTCCCAAAATCGATTCTCCTATTTATATGTTTACTCACAATCAATTCCCTATATATTTATTTTTCTCAAAATTGATTATTCGGTCGTTCACATCCTTCTTAAAATGAGTCATATACTGCCTCACTTTGTCGCCACGACTTCATCGAACACAACTCCTCCATCGTGCACCTTTCCATGTATCACTAAAAGTCGATGTCTTCACAACTTATCTTTCCTTATAACATTAGAAGCTAGCATCACAAGATACATGGATAACAACAACAATAATAATAATCTCATTTTATTTTAGTATAATTTCATCAATTAAAACTTTTTATTTTAAATAATAACTCACAATTCATTTCAACATATATTTTTCACTAACAACAATTTATCTTAAAATACCTTTTAAACATAAGGGTAAAATTGTTATCTTACAATTTTATCAATTAAAATATTTCTTTTAATCTATCAAACCAATCACATTACTCACAAACTTTCCTCTCGTTTTTTTTTTCATTTCACACAATTTTTTTTAATTTAAATAATTTCACTTTCACATCCTTTTTCCTTCAAATCCACTCATATCGGCTCATCTAAATTCATTTTCAAATTCAAACATAGACTTAATGTCTCTTAGTAACTAGTTTCTAGACTTTAAATGTATAAGAGAGTAACTAAAGAAAAAAAAAAAAAAAAAAACAACCCAA
>Ga0214544_1000984_pt1 | contig 56910 bp, 18 predicted proteins | sample CNSS3metaG_FD_160074 | JGI IMG/M metagenome (GOLD analysis project Ga0214544, IMG submission 160074) | Root nodule microbial communities from cowpea collected in UCLA plant growth center, Los Angeles, California, USA - CNSS3 | ecosystem: Host-associated > Plants > Roots > Nodule | place: USA... | reverse complement strand
ATATATATTGTTAATAATATATTATATATATATATATATATATATATATATATATATATATATATATATATATTCCTGTATGAATTCTAGCATCCAAACACTCATCTTAATAAAATTATTTGTCGATAGAAACAAAGTACCAAACAACATATTCCGTTAATTGTAAATAATAGAGAGTTAGCAAGTGTAAGTATGAATGCCTAATTATGACGAATTAAAAAAGATAGAAATTAAAAATTGTATTTAAAGAGTACAGACATGAGTACGTTGAAAGAGAATTTTTAGTTTTTAAAACGGTAGCAATAGAAATAAGTGTTGTCTTACCCTAACTTTGGCGCCACACAAGTGTCATCCCTAGTTTTATATGATTCGCACCTTATTTGTATTCCTATCAAATATAAAACTTGTACCTGCATTCCACTTGCATTTAAATGCTAAGCAAATAATTTCTTCTGCGTATAAAACTTTAGTCATTGAGTTTATTAAGAATAGAAGAAGTGGTGGGGTTTTGAACAAAACCAGCATCACATCACATGCATACTTCAATACACCACCACCCTTGGTCTTTGTGCATGGTGTTAGGTTTCAACTAATTAAGAAACAATATATCCTACTTATACTCCAATCTTTCTATGCCAGGACTTCAATACTCTTACACATTTGACTCTCTTATAATAATAATCAATCTTTCCACAATAATGATATCCATCGAGAATGTCTTTTACTATGGGGCCAAACACTTTCCAAACAAATGCTTCTGCATTTTTCTAATCTTTAGTTTTCTTTCCTACGTTAATGTTATAGGTTCTTGTCTCCTCATTTTCATTTCTTAAATTAGTAATAATGACCACAACCCATTAGCAAGCAACTTGGTGTGTGTATTATTAATTTATATGTGACATATTTTTTACGAACCTAGACATAAATAGAATATGCATATTGACATAACTTTTGGGTGAGAACGGCCAAGGTACCTTTGGCCACCACTATATACACTTTTTATTTTGCACTCTCTTGCTTTATTCTCTCTTGTTCACACACCGTACCATCATCAATTACAGTTCGACAATAGTCAACAACAATGGCCATTCACATCGCTAGAGGAACCCTAAGTGCGCATCAAATCAATAAAACACTCCACTTCCACGTATTGCCACATTTTCAAAACTTATATTTTCCTATAAATTCTATTTTTTATCACAAAAACATTCCAGATAAATAAAGTTCCTCTTTTATTTTTAATAAATATAATATTAATAAAAGTAATTAACATTATTTTTATTATTTTCGGTTGATACGAAACTTTCAATACATTTTATTATATTTAAATATATATATATTTTGAACGTAAGACTAATCAAATGATAATCTGACTATAAATAGTGTAATAGATTCAATAACTAATAAATTTTGCTAAAATAAATTCTAAATCTGATAGGAGAAGTTTTATATTTAACTTAAACCGACAAAACGGTAATATTAGATTTATTCTCAGTTCATATATTATATATTAACATGATCTCCCGCTAGTTATCAATTTTATTCAAAATTGGTTTCCGTCAAAAAGAACAATTATTAATAACCATTCAATTGAACATGTCTTTTAATCATTCATAAAATTGTAGAGTTATTAAAATGAGTAATCCGGTTCGACCAGGCTCAACCCACTATGGGTTGATTATTTAGTGATTCAATCCAACCCGACTCACTTATTAGCGAGTCAAAAAAATTTGAACCTGACTTTGCCCACTACGGGTTGGTGAGTTAAACGGGTTGGCTCACGGGTTCACTTAATTAAAAAAATACAGATTTTTAATTTTTTTTCAGTCAAAACTAAATTATAATTCTAATTAAAATCTAAATAAACTTTAATACAATACATATACAAACCAAAATCACAAAAATACAAATTATCTGTGTTGGCTAAAAAAAATAACCTAACACGACTCAAATGCAAAATCCAACTTAACAAAAAATACTTGTTTGACCCTTTATTCCCGGCACCAATCCGACTCACCACAGGTTTAACCTGGGTGAGTCGGGTTCTAGGTGAGTTGGGTCAAAAATCAACCCGTATTAAAATTTGTAAAAAAATTTCAACCCAACCAAACCCGAATCCGTGGTGAGCCAGATTGATTCGTCGATTCTAACCCATTTTGACCGTTCTATAAAAATGAGTCTAATCAATGAAATCATTAAATGAAAAAAAAATATTAGTATAGAATGAAAACTTAAACTTTGGAAATGATTCGTTAAATTGAAAGATTCTGATGTGGTTATAGATTGTATTTGGAGGTTAATATGTCTCCATATAAAGAAAAGAATTTCTAAACTTTGTAATGGGTTGATTACGAGAAAGACTCGTGGTGAAGCTGCTTTGAGCTGGCACAGTAATGAATTTCCATAGACATGATAGCATTGAAGGAGAACAAGTTTGAAATGAATTTTTAAGCATCAGTCACAATTATAAACGTGACTGGTTTGACATGAAAGGATTTTACGCACCGGTCACAACTGGAAAAATTCACTGTTCAGTATTTGACGTGAAAGACATTTGATGGAATCACTTTAAACTCGGATCAAGCTGTATGAGTGTGTTACTTATTCACTACTAAAAAAGAAGTGAAAAATAAGAGAGATAGACATGTCGAACAATTATTCTTCTATTTTTAGTAAACCGGAGTTAGTTGAAAAGAAATATAAAAAAATGAAAGAAAATGTTTTTATTATAATCGTTTACTTTATTTTGTTATTATTTCATTCATTTATGTTTAAAAAAAAAGTAGACTTATACTCAACTATATGCTCTAAAAATTCATATTGACGCAATTTTAAACGTTAGGGGATGACAACTATAGTATGTTATATTATTGTGTATAAAATTAATTATATTTTTCATTAGCAATAAAAAATAAATATTATATAAGAAATATTTGAGTATGTCTCTTGATTATGATGATAAAATTGTGGACTTAACGCAATTCAAGAACACTGTATGTATATAGGTGTAAATGAGTTAGAGCCCTCAACTATTATGTTATAAATATTTTTTTTTATGAGAAAAATAATTATTGAATTACTAGTAGTTAAAAATAGGTTAAAGATAGTGGTCTTTTATATGAACTTGTTATTAACTCATAAAAATACTTTATATTATATTTTGATGAATTTGTACTATACATAAATGATATTTGATTAGATTGAGAAAGAGGATATTTTAAGGTCAAAAAAATTGTAGTGGAAAGAAAAGAGAAAAATATTAGTTTAGAACTTGTAAATTCAAAACCCAATATTACTGTAAAAAAAAAAAGTTAGAATTTAGTGGTATTTATCTTGTTATATATAGATCATCGTTATGTTTTAGTTTAATTAATCGTATAGTACCCAGTTTGGAGCTAGTGTGTCAAATAGGTATCCGATTTTAAAAAAGTGTCAATTGCATCCCAATTTTTGAAAATTGCTTCAATTAGGTCCCTTTTAGACAGAGTTGACTAACGCCGTTAGTCAACGTGCCACGCGTCAATCTGTGGTTTTTTTTTTAATTTTTAATTTTTTTTTAATTTTTAAACTTTTTTTGAATTTTTTTTTTAAATTAAAAATGCCACTTGTCAAGTCCCTGTGTGTGACACGTGGCATTGTCAGTGCCACGTGGCATTGTAATGCCACGTGTCAGTGTCAATATCATATGTCATTGCGTTGATTTCGATTTAGTCCCCATTTATGTTTTTTCTCAATTTAGTATCTACTTATGTGTATTTATTTTGACCTAATATTTTTTAATAATTAAAATATTTTTTTATAAAATTAAAAGTAATTAAGTATAAAAGTTTTAAAAAAATTAATTATTTGATATTTATATTAAAATTTAGTGGTAAAAGTCATTTTATTAAGTCATTTTTAATATAAAAAAAATTAGTATAACATTCATATCAATAGAAATTTTGATTTAAAATTAGTAAAAGACAATATTGTTCTATTTTGAAAAAAAAAATAACAAAACATGAGTACTTAATAAAAAAGTAATTAATAAAGTAATATGTTAAAAAGTCGTTTTTAATAAAAAATATTAGTATAACATTTATACAAATAATAAATTTGGTCTAAAATTGAGAGAAACATTATAAATATTAGTACTTAATTTTGTAAAAATATTTATACTTAATTATTTTTAATCTTATAAAAAATGGATTACAAAAATATTTTAATTATTAAAAAAAAATTGGGACAAAATTGAATCAGATACACATACTTAGGTACTAAATTGAAACAAAAAGACATATATGGGGACTAAATCGAAATCAACACAATGACATCTGATAGTGACACTGATACGTGGCATTACAATGCCATGTGGCACTGACAATGCCCCGTGTCACACACAGGGACTTGACACGTGGCATTTTAAATTTTTTTTAAAAAAAAATTTTAAAAAAAATTAAAATTTAAAAAAAAATCAAAAAAACCACAGATTGACACGTGGCACATTGACTAACGGCGTTAGTCAACTCTGTCTGAAAGGAACCTAATTGAAGCAATTTTCAAAAGTTGGGATGCAATTGACACTTTTTTAAAACCGGGTACCTATTTGACACACTAGTCCCAAACTGGGTACTATACGATTAATTATTAGTATTTAAATAAGATTAGTGGATCTTCAGCATGTGATGTGAGACTTCTAACACACTCTCCTCATATCAAAGTATGACTCTGATACTATATTAAGAAATAAATTTTAAGTTTATCTCAGTCCCACAAAACTAGGTTATAAGGTGAAGTTTGCACCCCATGTATATACTGTGAGATTGTCTTATCTTTAGTCGATGTGAGACTTTTAACGGTGTGACTTAAAACTACTAAAGGTAACATTTAATAAACAATTAATTATTTAAGCAATATTTTTTTAAATGTTGTCCATAAAAAATGTGGACAAAACAATATAATTGTGGCATTATGTCGTTTCTTTCTCAATTATACTATACACTATAAACCTTCTTCATACTTTATAGATTAGGCAATTCTTACATGGTAACAAGTGGAATACCTTTGCATAAAATAGGAATAAGCCACAATTTTTTATTGTTGGTTATATAGTGAGTTTCATTTACCTTAAACCTTAAGAGCATGCAAAAAATGTTGCTTACTTGTTTTAAACAATATGCTAAAGTATGTTGATAGTTAAAAGCAACATTTGTTAAAATGTGGGTAATGTAGATCACATTTTTAAAATGGTAATTTAACTTCAAATATTTTTAAATTACCTTCATATGACCCAATAATAATTAAATTGTTGTAAAATGCATAAATTTTCTTATGGTGGATGATAAGTCAATCACAATCAAATCATGACACTTTAGTTACTACAATCTTAAGTAAAAAGGGTTGCATTTTAAGCTAAAGTCACGAGCTCACTTTCTTATGAGACAATTGTTCATAAGTCATGGTTTTTCACTTTAGACAACATTTTTAAGTTGTTGTTTAAAATAAAAAAAATGGTATAATATACATCTCAGTCATCCTAAAATTTACAAAACATAACCAAAAGTCACTGAGCCAAAAAACTGTCCTCTTTTCATATACTTTTGTGATATATATCCATACAATTTCTCTCCACTCCCCATTGTCCTCAATTATATAATTAATTTGGTTTGAACTCTTCATAAAGCATGATTAAAGTAAGAAGTTATCTATTTATACTGTGAAATCAGTGTCATAAATGAAACACATAAAGCATTTTATATTGAATTGGGATAAGTGAGGAGGGTGCGTAGAAATGAAAGTGATATAGTGTGTAGGGTGTTGAATGTAGATGATGCACAAATAATGGATATTTGAAATGAAGTTGATCTGAGAAGGTAGGTATAAAGGTGGTGAAAATGAAGGATGAAAGTGTTAGGTTAAAAGATGTTTGTTGGGGGAAAAGGGTAGGTTAAAAGCTTGTTACTGAGCATGTGTGAGGATGTGGTGGGAAAGGTTTGCATAGCATAATAATAGCATGCTAGAATTTAAATTGATATACGTTTAGCTACTTCACCAAGAAAAAAAATTAGCTAAGTAGGGTTTAGATACAGTGATACTTTTATTATATCCGTTTTGGATAATGACATTTTAACTCACTTTTTTTTATCAATTTTTAATTCACTACTTCAATGATCGTTAGATTATTTATTTTGATTTTTTTAGTGATGTGATGTGTCATGTGATAATCTAATAATAAATTAAAAGTAAGTCAAAAAAGTGGATTAAAGTATTATTATCTTATAATTTTTAACTGTAGTTGAACTTAATCCAAGCCTATCATTATATAGCTACTTCACCAAGAAAAAAAAAACTAAGAAATGCACACTAATATTCGAATTTTACCTTTGGTAAAATATATAGAAAAATTTGCTGACGAGTAAAAAAAGGGTGAAGGTTACTACCTTTTTATGAGGACATCTCCAATATTTACATTACATGTACATCTTATGTATCTACTAAAAAATCATAAAAGCTTAAAATGAAAATTAAAAAACAAAACTTTAATTAAAATGAGTATGTTGCATTAAGCACCAAAGGTTGATAAAACTAACTATACTCACATTTTTTATCTTCTCAAAAGTAATGTCAAACGAGTTGGGTATTTCATTGAATTTCATGGGTGGTTTTTTCAGGCTACTTTTTATATTGTTAGGGGAATTGCTTCCTGCACCCTAACAATCAGGGAATTCACTATTAAAGAATTGAATTTTTCATTTGAATTTATGTGAAAGCATATTAAATAACTATAAAAGAAAAATGTTGTTCTTATGAGGGAATTCACTAAACATAGTGGATAATGATTGTCTAAGGAACTGCTTTAGTGGTTCACATGTGGAATTAAATTAATAAGCCCGTGAATTAAATATTAGCCCAGAGAAAATGATCCAATGCATCTCTTTCATTCTCCCTAAAACCAAATTCAAGTTCAAAACCAACCTTCTATTTACACTCCTTTCTCTTACTATGTACACTCTTTTATTTAAAATAACATACTTATCCTTACTTTCTCCTTTTATTTAAAATAACATACTTTCTCCTTTCTCTTACTCTTATGTTCTAAAAAAATAAATTTTTTTTGAACAATCTTTTATTTTCTTGTTCTATAACAAAATTTCCTGAATGTTAGGGAAATTAAATATGTAATAGGAAGTACGTTCCAAAATGAAAAAAAAAAGCTCCAACAATAATTTTAAAATGTTAAAAGATATAAAAATAAATAAATTCCAGAAACTAATTTTTTAAACACCTTTTTTACATCTTAACTTGGATGTGATTTTGAGAGGTGTAATGTTATGGAAAACACTTTAGAATATTAAGAATGTTTTGAAAAAGACTCCTATAACGCTGTTATCTCTTTTTACATACCAAAATGTACTTTGTATAATGTTTTTTTTATTTTGCTTTAACATTTTAAAAAACTATTTTTCAGAAAACATATTACTTTTTCAATATTCGAAAAAATACTTACTAAAACTTGAAACAAGAAAGGAAAAAAAAATGCCATTTTAAATAAAAGAATTAAAAGAGGAGTGGTTTATCAAAATAGAGTAGTGTAAATAACAAAAGCATGAGGTCCATGTACTCCAAGTTGAGCTCAATTACACAAGTGATTGTACATACATTCCTTCCCTCATCTTTCTTTTTTTTCTTCTTGCACCCCCATAGACTTGATCAAATGATCAAATGATCAAATTATGGGTTAAAAATAAATCCAAAAAAAAAATATGAAAATATTAATGTCGCAACCATATGAATGCTGCTAGAAGTTCTCCAAACTAAATCAAACACAAAAACTTCTTAATTTGGCTCTACCAATGAAACAAGCTTCTTGAGTTCATCAAGAGCTTTCTTTTGAACCTTCCAGAACTACAATTTAAAAAATATTTTTTTATACATTTCAAAATGGTACTCCCAAAGATATTTTTCGATCAAAATATATTTTTCGGAATATCTATTTCTAAAAATAAAAAAATATTTTAAAATAGGTGTTTACATTTAGAAATATTTTAGAAACATTCAATTTGTAATATATCAAAAAATACATTTTTGAATCTAGACATATCTTTCGAATTATCTATTCTGAAATATATTAAAAAAAGGAAAGGCAGATACATTTTGCACTATGAAATTTCCATATAATTACTAAAAGTTGCACTATGGACCTTAACTTTTAATCTATTTAAGTAGATTAAACTTTAAATACCCATTTAAAATGTACAATTTCTGGAAGAATGAATGGTACTTGGATAAATTAATCCTCTACTCTTTCACTAAACATATGCTCTCCATTATTTAACAATTATTAAAACTGAGTGTCATCTACTTCTTTTAATATAATAATTATAATTTTATTCTAGTCTTATCTTAAATAAATATTCATACTGATATAGACAAGAGAGGAATTTAACATCTTAATTTTTCATAAAAATATGTATAGATAATTATACTTGTAGAAAAAAATAAACAATTGAACAGAGGAGATTACAAAAATATTTTAGAAAATTTGATATATATTTTTTTCTTTGGGAGGAAATCTGAAACTTGAAAATAAATTGAAATGGTATTTCGGTTTAAAAATAATGGCTTGGCCGACACAACGATTTGAGAATCCCATGTGCACAATTTGACTGTCTCATGATTTCGAGGGACACCTGGTAGACAAATATTTGGCCATCTACTCCAACTACCAATAAGCAAAAGCACATAATTATTTTATTTAAATTATCAAAATGTGACATTTTAAAAAAACTATATAAAAATGAATAAGTCCCATAATGTGAGATGACTTTATTATAAAGAATTTATGTCAGAATGACTTTAGCTCATATTTCGACTCAAATTAAGTTTATCCGTATGGATATAATGACCGTATTTTCAACTATTGCAAATATAGAGCTTTATCATAATTTTAATTTTAAAAAACGCATTAGAATATGAAGAGAAAAAAGAAAAATTTCTAAGTGAAGTTAGACCTATTAAATATATCAAAATACAGTAATTGTTATTAATAATGTTATCGAACGATCTTGAATCGCATCGAAATGGTTAAAAATATTTTAAAAGTTAAGATTGGCATAATTTAATTTTAAATTAAAATTATGTTAACTTAACACGATTTTTTATAAAATTGAACTAAATTCGTATTAATTTAAATTTAAAACTATTTAGAACCGAGATTTTGATACAAGTCGTATTACATTAATACACTATCTACCCATTTTTGTATAATTTTTAAAATCTATCTAACTTTTAGTAATTTAAAATTACACCATTTTAATACTTTACACCATATTTATCGTCTACTATAAAATATATCTTTATTTAACTTCCTATTCATTTAAGTTTGTATCCCATATAAATACATATTTAAAAAGAAAAAATTCTCAAATCAATAATTTTGTGACTTTATTTTTCAGAAAAAATCACATAAAGTCATTTGACGATTATTTTTTATTTATTGATGTATGATTATAGATTGACCATTTTGTAAAATGCGACGAAGGATAAAGAGCGCACTCTTAAATTGTTATATAGTTAAATAAAATAATTTTCCATAGTACTCACGCTAATCATTATCTAACAATAAAATATAACTAAAAGTAAAAAAATACTATGTTCCAAGTTCTATCATATTTCAAATTTGGACTAGTATACGAGGTTAATTTAAATTACATTAAGATTGTATGATGGCGTGTCTTGTTTATTTCAACCATGTAAATTTACGGTGATTCTTTTCTTAGAAATGGTCAATAATTAGTTTTGATGGAGAAACGTACTTTGGCAAGAGAAATTAAAACCGATAAATTTTAAGTATATTACATAAATATAGAAAATTAAAATGTGAGGATGAGGCACATTTACGTTATGTATAAATACTTTGTACAAGAGGTTTATTATGCATTTCAACAAGAGAAAAATAGAGGAGAGAGAAAAAAAAAGTTATAAATAATTTTATTTTTCAAATAAAAGATCTGTCGCAAGGCGAAGACAAGACATGGAGAACTTCGTCACCAATTCTATGTGATTATTCCATATTATATTGTTTATGATCATAGGATATGTGTTATTTCCTAACATCTTTATTCTTCCACACATATATTACTTTTATCTGTTTTTTACAAAAATTCAAAAATTTAGAAAAAGATAAGTGGACGACTCATTCCAAAGTAAGAAAAAAATACGACCGAGTAATTCCACATTTTAAAATTATTTATTTTTATTTGTAGTTATAGGTGTGGAATGTAATAATGTAATTAATTAATATCCTTAACCTAAAAAAGAGGTAACTACAACTCATTCAATAATGAGTATCTTCATATTGGATTTGTGATGAATCCAACTTCAACAGAGACCGTAACAAACTAGATAACTACAGTACACAGTGGTTGGTCCATATTCAGCAAGCTCCAAAGAAGAAGAAAAAGAAAAACTAAAAAACAAAACGAGTTAGGAACAAAAGTAGATGAAGAATTAAAGGCACCGCAGCTAGGTGTGTCCAACTTTACAAAAATCTGAGAACTGTCAGGGTTATTGAGTGGCTTCACAATCTTGTTTCACTGCTCACATGACATTAAAACCTACCTCCTGAGTAGCTCCACAGATTTTTTGTTTCATTCTGGAGAAAATTCACATCTTTCTGCTTAGGACACCCTTTGGAGTGTTGTCACAAAGGAAAACAGCTTTGGTCTTTGTTATTGTGTTGAGTGTTGTTGGGTATCTTGAATTTCGTTTTGGCATCTTTTGATAGCGTGGCTTGGTTTGGTTTGTTGCTGTTCTGTGTTGCTGATCTGGGAAGTTTGTGATGCCAGAAAAGGTGGCTCCTTTGTTGTCTATTAATTGGCGTTTTGGGTTGCTCACTGCTCTGGTTTTGGGTGGCATGGTTCTGGTTTGGACCGTTGATGGATTCACTGTTAGGAGCGTTGTTGAAGCTTGGAGCTTGAGGTATGGTCAAGATTCTTTCTCTCTGATGAGCTCCCATTTTTCTAATTCCACTCTTTCCCTTGATCAAAATCTCAGCTTTAGTGATTGTAGCTCTCCATGTAGTCCACTTAGTTTGGATCAAAATCAAACCAATGTTACTACCCTCTTTGATTCCCACAGTGATGTGAACATCACATTTTCTGAATTTAGTAAAACAGTTTCTGCTGAGAATTCTAATAGTAGTAGCAGTGTGGTGTCTGATGAGCTTGACAAGAAAACCCCAGAGAAGCCCGAACTTAAGGAGCTTTCGACTTGGCTTTCGAGTGAATTGGAGCCAAACTTGACTTCAAATCTTCTAGCAAGATGGTTAGCTCCAGGGGGAGAACCTTGTAAAGATTCTAAGACAGATAAAATATCAATGCCTGGGTTGGATGATGGGAAGCTGATAGAGCTATCAGCTGGGGAAGTGCACGAGTTTCTTTTTCAGGCGTTGGATGAATCGGGAAAGCCTCGTTGTTTAGGTGGGGATTACTTTGAGACTGATCTTTCGGGGGACTCATGGAAATCTAGGCCTCTGGTGAAAGATTTCAGTAATGGTTCTTACTCAATTTCTCTTCAAGTTCATCCTGATTTTGTTGGGGTTTACAATCTCACCGTAATTCTACTTTATAGACACTTTGAAGGTCTGAAGTTGACTCCATGGAGATTTGTACAGGATCGAGTGGTTTTGAGTGTTGCAATCAGGTTCTACAGTAGCATTGCTCAGTTACCAGAACTTGAGACTTGTAAAGCTTCTGATTTTGGTAAGGATGTGTGGTGTGGAAGGTGGACAAGGCCTGCCAAGAATGATGACTGCAAAATAGGTGATGATGGTAGGTACAGATGCTTGGCACCAGATTTTCCCTGTAAAGAACCATGGTGTGATGGTTCCTTGGGAGTTCTAGAGAGCAACGGTTGGGTTTACTCAACTCACTGCTCGTTCAAGATGTATTCACCCGAGTCTGCTTGGAAGTGCTTGAAGAATAGGTGGATTTTCTTCTGGGGTGATTCAAATCATGTTGACACAATACGTAACATGCTCAATTTTGTTCTAGATTTGCCTGAGATACATTCTGTCCCCAGGAGATTTGACATGAACTTTTCAAACCCGAAGGACCCTTCTGAAACAGTTAGGATCACAAGCATTTTCAACGGGCATTGGAATGAAACACAGAACTATCTAGGATTGGATTCTCTGAGGGATGAAGGGTTTCAGAATCTGTTGAAGAAGTACTTCTCAGAAGGCACAATCCCAGACACTGTGATCATGAACTCAGGATTGCACGACGGTGTTCACTGGCTTAATATAAGAGCGTTTTCTGCTGGAGCAGACTATGCAGCATCGTTCTGGAGAGAAGTTATGTTGTCAGTGAAGCAAAGAGGGTTAGCTTGGCCTAAAGTGTTTTATCGTTCCACGGTTGCAACCGGTGGATATGCAAGATCACTAGCATTTAATCCTTACAAAATGGAGGTGTTCAATGGAGTGGTAATAGAGAAATTGAAGAAAGCTGGCATCATCTATGGGGTGATTGATGACTTTGATATGACATTTCCATGGCATTTTGATAACCGGTGTAACGATGGTGTTCATTATGGAAGAGCTCCTTTAAAGATGAAGTGGCGTGATGACAAAATTGGTCATCAGTATTTTGTGGATCTCATGTTAGTTCATGTTCTGCTTAATGCATTATGTGCAAGGTAACCTGAGAGATTCAGTTGGAAGAGAAGGAACAATTGAAACAGTGGATATGGTTGGAAATGTAGCCATTTCTTACAGAGATTAATATCATAACAAGTGCATGGATAAAACAGAGATTATTGAAGTACCTCCACTATAAAATTAGATTAAGCATTCTTTCGTTCATTGATTTGTAAGCACTGAGTTCTGTATTCATAAACTCCATTTTGGCAGAGGATTTATATCCTCAAAACACATTTTCTATGGATAATAAAAAGCAAAATTTATAGGATATGCTTGATTTGCAAACATAGTTACTAAGTAATTGTTTTATGACTTGCATGCATCTAAACATGAGCGTAGTTGCTTGAGCTACCAAGTTTTATATTTTCTTTTTCCACATTGTTTCTGTTAGTGTTTATTCATTAAATCCTAAAATTGTTATTTGATAATTTTTTTTTAAATAAAATAAAAGTAACCATTTGTAATACTAAATATTTACGTTTTAAAAATGTGGTTTATTTCTGGTTAGGAATGAGGTCTTAGTTGAATTGTATTCCTGTGCCGCAAACTTAGGTCTGATTTAAGATATAGCTGGACCTATATTTGGAATTTTATGTGTGGGCAAAAAGATTAATTGCACAAATTTGGTAATATCTTGACCTTTTTAAAACAATGCTTATTTGTTATCAATTAAAAGTATTGTGATGTAAAATAAAATAATTTAGTAATTATGCTTCGTAAATTTAAAAGAAGGAAAAAAGTTAACTTCATTCTTTACAACCATAGAAACTATTTCCTTAAAAACAGTTTTTTAACTTCTTATTTTTTTTTTATAAAAAATTTTTTTTTTTTTTTTTTAAATACTGGTAACAAATGGGACCTAAGTTATGACAAGTATAATTGGGTTGGAGAATAAATAATAATAATTCTATGATTGAATAAAACTGATATTTTAGCTTTCAGGTTGTGCAACATGAATTATTATTTAATAATAAAGAAATTTACAACAAATGAATATTTTTAAATGTATAAATTATATAATGATTATATAGTGATTACATAGTAATTTCCAACGAATATTTTACCTACGCAAGTGAACATATATACAAATTTTATCATTGAATTTGTATTTTTGCTATTTTTATCACCGAATTTTCAATGTCATGAATGGTACCACAAGCTTTTAATTTTACGCAATTTACCATCTGAATTATTATTTAAATTTAGTTCTTCCATCAATTGAATGTCTAAGTTGTTAAATGCGTTATGATGAAAATAATAAACAAGGTAGAAAAATAAAGACATGACATGACCAATAATTAAGTGAAATATTTTATCTGCATTAACTAGAAATAATGTAACTACCCTACTCATAAGTATTAAACTAAACTAGTTATTTAATTTATCTGTATTTTATTCTAGAAAATCAATTTAAAAATCTTTAAATCGTGATTACCCATAGTCATCCTCAAAATCCTATTTAATTTAGGTCTTTAATATGTTATTCAATTCTACCAATAGACAACGGTGAAAGAACTGATATTATTGTAACAACCCAAATCTTTTGAAAATTACAAGCTCTTAGGAGATTACATGATAGTAAACAGAGTGTATAACATTCATATGACAAGGATAATTACAGTCCATTGAAATTGTATTTCAAAAAAAGTATTTAAAAACAATTACAAGCAACTTTGTTGAAAGTTTCACATCGATTAGAGATAAGACATTTCATAATATATAAGTGAGGTGTAAATCTTACCTTACAAGCCAGTTTTGTGAAATTGAGTTAGACTTGAAACTCACTTCTAAAAAACTTCAATACAATTGATACATTATCATCCAAACTAACAGATAAAACCAAACAAACACAAAAAAAAGTTAATGCATTTAAAAGAAAAAACTTAGTATAAAAGCAATAATAATATATAATAAAGATCATCAAAATATCCATTCAGTCAAATCAACAATCTCACTTCAACCCATAAGACTTTAAATAAACTCTTAAACAGTTCAAATCAATTAAGTATATATAAACATTGTTTATGAGAAACTATTGTACTAATCAGACTTGTGAGATCTTGCACCTGTCATACTTACTACCAAATTTTTCATATTATAACTATATCAACACTTTGTTCTTCATTAAGTTATGACAATATTAACTTCACTAACTTCGTAACTTCTTTCGTATTATATTATCTACTCTATGAACCTTCTTTCAACTTTTTCCACTCAAATATTTTTTTCCTCTGTGAATTAAATAGTAGTAGAGTCAAAATATTGTGATTCACTAAATTTGAAGACACTTTGACACAATAATAATATTTTCCCTTGAAATAACTACTTGAACTCATTTTCCTCACTATCAAACTAAGTATAATTCACGAAATTTAATATTCTCAGACAATCATCGTTAGAATGACGCACCACAATAGATTTATTACCTAGTGTCAACGGATAACTCTCCATGTAAATTCTGCCAACCTGCCAACGATACAAAAAGCCCGTCTGATTAGAGCTGTCAAAATAGGTTGGAACCCGTGAGCCAATCTGGCTCACCACGGGTTCGGGCCGGGTTGGGTTAAATTTTTTTTACAAATTTCAATACGGGTTGATTTTTGACCCGGCTCATTTAGAACCCGACTCATCCAAGTTGAATCCATGGTGAGCTGGGTTGGCTCACCAACCTGCAGTAAAAGGGTGACACAAGTGTTTTTATTTTATTTTTATTAAGTTGGGCTTTATATTTAGGTCATGTTAGGTTGCTTTTTTATCCAACACATAAATAATTTGTATTTTTTTTATTTTGGTTTGTATTTGGACTGCATTAAAGTTTATTTAGATTTTAATTAGAATTACAATTTAGTTTTGACTGAAAAAAATAAAAAAATAATATTTTTTTTAATTAAGTGAACCTGTAAGCCAACCCGTTTAACCCGTCAACCTATGATGGGTCGGGTCAGGTTCGAATTTTGTTGACTCGCTAAAAAGTGAGCCGAATTGAGTTAGCTTACTAAATAATCAACCCGTGATAGGTCAAGCCGGATCAGGCCAGATTACCCATTTTAACAACCCTACGTCCGATGCAACCAATACTGTCTAAATGGTACACACAAAAAGGCCTAAAATCTTAAATTTCTAGACTTTAAAAATCACAAAAACAATCATCTCTAAATCTATCTCGATTTAGATTAAGAGACAATATCAAATCAATTCATTCACGTATACGAAAGAATTTTCTGCCAATTATACATCATCACACAAAAATCAATTTAAAACTATTTAGTAGATAAAACACATTAACCCAATTCTCTTTCTAGTGTAATTATCTCATAGAAATTTAATTACATCAGATATGTTCCATTCAAATTGATTAATAGGATTTGTAATACTCTTCTCAAATATCACTCCTAAAATTGTAGATTTGTTAAAAAAAAGGAAGATAGGAATTAGATAACTGTTTTGAGAAATACCGAATTTTTAATACTTTTGCTAATAAAATAATAGAGTATATTTTAAAATCCTCCACTGTTAAATTTATTTTTTAGGTTCCCACAATTATTATATAAAACTAAATAATAAAGGAAAACTAGACAAATACATCGATAAATTTAAAAATTATTTTAAAACAATTATTATTATATAAATAGTTATTTATAATTATAACCTTTTAAAAAGATGAGAAAGAAAATATGTTAAAATAGAGTAAAAATAAAAATGATTTAATTAAAGACAAGTAGAGAGTATAACTATAACGGATGAGTTATTTGTTGAAAGAAAAATAGAGAAAGCTGATAACTTTTTATTTAAATTATCTAATAACCTTATATATCAATAGAGTATTTTTTAGTAAATTATTAATAACTATAATTGATCACACAATTACGACATCATCTAGATCAAAATGTAATGTGATTGATTATGTGTTGGGTATAATCAATCCATGATATTATCAACCAATATCCACTGTTAGTCCATAAACAACTTAAAAACCGTCACAAAAGGACACTATAATTAATTATGATTATGCATACAGCATCCTCAATTAAGTTAAATTTGTATAGTGACTATGCGTGTAAGTATAATTTGTTATTCTTAAATCATAATTAGTTAGGTATTGTGCAATCCAAGATCCTCATTTTCAATGGAAAAAAAAAAAGCAGCAGAGAGGGGGAGCTTGGGGCGGTGGAGTAAGGAAGAAAACAACTCGAGGGAGTCAAACCTTTGACTTACTAATTTTACCCTGAAAGGTAAGGGGCAATTTAGGTAAACATTTATTTATTCGCATTTTTGGTTGTCCTTTAACTGATTTTTTTTATTATTAGGAACAATTTTTTTATTAGAAAATAATTTGTTCACAAACACTTTCTTAAAAATATATAAAGAGAAAATATTTTCTTATAAAATAGCACTAAGTTATTTATAAGCTAATTTGTTAATCTGTTCTTATATAAGTTAATTTAAAATATACTTTTTAATTAACTTGGAAACTAATTTTTGTTTAGGAATAAAATATTTTGTTTTCATTTGTAAAAAAAATACCCAAATACACCGATATTATTCAAAGTAGATTCACTCAAATCTTTTAAAAATTAATCAAATTTTATTTTATTCTTCTTTTCTATTTCTATTTCTATTTCTATACACTAATATTTACTATTGTAGAAGAGCCTCTCTAAATTATTTTAAAAGACATTGTATTAAATTATTGTTACAGCAAATTTGACAAATATCATAATTCATGCGATTTTCTATAGTTTATTCAAGCGTTAATATTAATACAGAGGATATCATATAAACTCATTTTTATTTTTATTTTCTTTGCGAAGATAATTTAGATGATACATAAATTCACTGCAGCAGTAAAATAAATAGAAAGGACTAATTCTGTGATTAAAGACGTAAAGGTGTCGGTTATGGCAATGGTGCTTATAAAGCGCGCAGAGGCATAACAGTGATAGGAGTAGAAGCAACGCATGGTGTGTGTGAGAATTTACAAAACTACCCAGCCAACAGCAATATCCGATATTCGCCTCACCAGCACCCTTTGTTTCTCTCTTTCTTTGTTGCCAACAACCGTTTCTATTCCATCGAAACAAGATACAAGAATAGGATTGGCGAAAGAAAGAAAGGTGAATGTGAATCGGAGCGTTTGATGGTCTAAAGTTGTGTGGTGGTGGCAGAGAGAGAGAGAAAATCAATCGAATAAATCTGGCAAATCTTGTGGGGTTGAGGGCTCGGTCTTCCTCCAAGCAAGCTTCCCCTGATTTGCAAGACGAGGAGGAGGAGTGCAGACCTTGGCGTCGCCGCTTAACCATGTCTTTCTCTTGGGCCTCCGCCCTCAGGATCACCATCCTCCTCCTCCTCCTTGCGGCCGTCATCACCGCGTGCTTCACTCTACCAATCGAGAAGGTTCCCCTTCCCTACTATCTTCTTTCTTCCGTTCCATATTTGCCAACGCCGCTTCACTAATCCTTTTCCCATTTCGCCGATGCAGATGATGAAGGATTTCTTATTATGGGTCGATCACGATCTTGGGCCCTGGGGCCCAATCGTTCTGTAATCCATTCTTCTTCTTCTTCATTTTCTTTATCCCTGAATTATTGTTTTCTCACCCTCCGTCTTATTGATTCTAATTTCTGAATTTGTTTCATGATTTTCAGGGCTGTTGCTTACATTCCTTTGACTGTCTTGGCAGTTCCAGCTTCGGTGCTTACTGTAAGAGCCGTTCCCACCCCCCTCTTCTTTTATTTCTTGTACGTGCTAATGATGAATCTTGCCAGCCAATGTCAGTAGGAATTATGATGAGTTTTTCTTTTGTATGAAATCACAAAAGAAATAGATTCCAACAAGAGCTCTGTCTCCATTTTAATATAATGTTATATCAGGGCGTTTCTGGTGTGTCCGAGCCAACATTTTTTTTTTAAATTAGAAACTAGGTGAACTCTGTTCATTACTTATGAAGGCTGCACTTCAAAGCTCTTACTGCCCAAACGCCCATAATTGTCTGAAAAAAAATCAGATTGAAATAGGAAATGTTCCCTGACAAAAGATATTATCTATCCTGAAATGCAACGAAGACAATACTAAATTATGAATTGATTCAAACTAGTAGGGAATGGTAACCCTCTGTGCTAAAACTCCCACTAGGTAGGGTTGTGATGGGTAGATGTACGCAGCACCCTCATAAGCGGATAGGTTCTTTCTAGGAATACATTCAAAGTAGTATCTGTTAAAATAATGAATATTGTAGCTCAATACATTGAGCTCCATTTCAACTTGGAATCGAATGTTGAGTATGCTTTGTCTGTTCCAATAGTTACTTCCTTCAATGTTGTGGTGTGCAAATATAAGGAAATTTGAGGAATAGAGCTGAAATACTGGACAGAAATGACAGACTGTGCTAGATGGCACTATTGAAGTGATATGGTAGGGAGAAGGAATATCAATGTGTGATATAGGTTGAGCATTAATTGTAGCTCCGAGACTGGAAGTAGACAACAATATATAGGGAGAAGGAATTTAGGGTTTGAAGAACAGAAGAAAAGTTTGGGGAGGCTATTTGGGAAAGGTAATATTGTTGATAGAATGTGAGTTAGGGTTAAGTTAGGATATGTTTGGTTTGCATTATAAAAAATAATGCAATTTGCTAACGTACAGAATACGTTACCAAGCTACAGATTGGATTTATTTTAAGAAAATCAAAGTCATTGTTAAGGTAAACTCGCTTTTTTAAGGAGCGAGTTAGCAAACTAAATAAGTTGGATGTATTTTAAGAAGATCTTGGTTAGACTTCCTAAGGTACTCCTTTTTAAAAAACAACTGTATGTTAGCGAATCTAATGGATAATGATATTAAATAATAAGTAAAAGACTAATGTGGCACTTGCAAATAAATGTGGAAAGTATAGTTTTGTAATTTCTTAGTGGTCGGAAATTTGTGGGGCATCCTTGTCCCAAATCTGCCTTAAGGCGATTCTTACCTTTGTCTCATTCCCCGTGTGAAAACATCCCAGAATAGGCCTATTAGAAATGTATTGACACTAACTCCTGAAAGCTAATTCAAGGTTAGGTGATTGCTTAGTTTACAGATTTCCCTTGCACACCAAATTCCCAGGAATCTTATCCGCTTGATCCTCCTCCCTTATGTTGGGACTAGACATTTGGTTTGTGAAGTTTGCACAGATGAACATCTGCAAGTGGGTCCTACATTAAGATTGGGTAAGCTTGAATTCCACTTAAACAGTGGCCAGGCCGAGCTTACTCCCATGCTAGCTTAAAGGTGGAGGGTTATCCAAGTCTTATAAGGACTTTGTGGCCATTCTTAGTCAATGTAGGACATCTTAGCAGTAGTACCAAAAGCCAATGTGGTAGTCCATGCAGGATTCGTGAATGTAGTGAAAAATTTGCCATGCATTGGAAAGGCTCTGTTCAGGGTAAAGGAATCGTGCGTCATTTTGGGATATAAGCCTTTTGTGTTTTTTCTTCTTGCTTATGATGTTTTGTATGCAATCTTTGTTTTCTCCCCTCTTCCATTTCATTGCTTTACAGTATGTTTGGTAGGAACTGGGAAGGAAAAAAAAAGATGGAAATAAAGAAGGGAGAAATAAAGTGAATGGAATTAAAGAAGAGAGAAGTAAAGTGAATGGAAATAAGTGAGACATAGAGCTGTTTGGTTTATGAGAAGTGAATAAGTTGAAAAGAGAAATAGAAAAAAGAGAGAAGTAACAAAGGTGCCGGTCACATACTTTTTATTTCTCTACTACCAAACATACATCATTTCCTCTCTGTCCTCTCTATTTTCTCTCACATGTCTTCTGTACTAAATAGTCCTTTTTTAGATCTCCATTACAATACCTGCTATAGAAGAAGATAATTTGGTTGGAAAATCAAATCCGAGGTTATATTTGTTGAGAGACACATTACCTAATATGTCTTTTTTTTCAGCTTGGCGGTGGTTATCTTTTTGGGCTTCCAGTGGGTTTTGTTGCTGATTCTATAGGTGCAACCATTGGTGCCGGAGCTGCATTTCTCCTTGGCAGAACAGTAAGTTTTTCAAGTTTTACACTTATAATTAGTTGTCAAAGAAAAAAAATTTTCATCGCTACTTGCTACTCAACAGTTGATTTATGCTATGTTTTTCTTATTACTACAAGGCGTTCTGTGTCTTCATATGTACATGATTTCTGCAATGTCATTAGCATTTCATTTAGGTTCATTTCAATCTGTGTTTCCAAACATAGTATATAATTATCTCTACCTGAGGTTACTTACGCATTTCTTTGTCAATTTGGTCAGATTGGGAGATCGTTTGTTGTTTCTAGGTTGAAGGATTATCCACAATTCAAATCAGTGGCAATTGCGATTAGAAGATCAGGCTTTAAGGTTTGCAGACTTCATATTTTTAATACTGGAGTGGAAATCTTGATTCTTTTGTTAAACTTTCTAATATTACTCTAGTTTTTTTATCCTTTTTCTGGGTTTCTTATGTCCAAGCGTTCGTGTTGAAGTGAGTGGGTCATGAAGTTATGAAATACAATTACTTTAAAAAATATCACTAATTTTGAGGTATTGAAGTAGAATTGTGTTTGATTACTTGTTAATTCTACAAATTACCAAGTACTAAACCTTGCACTAAGTGGGATCAGCTTTCTGGATCAGTGATACATCAAACACTCCTACACTTTGATGATTACTTGTTCAAATGAGCAAGTATGCTTTCTAATGTTCGGTCATCTTGGTATGTTGGTTAATGTTACCAAGCACATTAAACCAGAGATCATCTTTAAGATGGTCGTCTCTTCTTAGTGGCAACAGCTAATGTGCTGTGTTCAGTGTGTTCTGTGCATTCACCTTCTAGTTTTCTACGAGGGTGATGTGCATAATAGCACTCCATTCCTTGTTTTAATTATATTACTCATGTTATTTATTAATCTTGTTTCTGTATGTATCAGTGAAAAGATCCTTTTGGAGCAAAACAATAACATGTATATGTATTTGATGCAACATGAACCAACCTTTGTTTTGATAAGAATCTGTCTTCTTTTAAGTGTTCTATCATCCCTGTTGATTTACCAATGGTGTTTCTGTCGTGGTTTTTTTAGCTATCGCTAGAAGTCTATTATTGTGATATTTCTATGCTCAATTTTGTTTCCACATCTGATTTGGTATTTTTTTCTGTTTTGGTTGTGTCTGACTTCCTGAGCTGTCTGTACAGATTGTATTTCTGCTTCGGCTTGTTCCACTTCTACCATTTAACATGTTAAATTATCTCTTATCGGTGACTCCTGTTTCGGTGGGGGAATACATGCTGGCTTCCTGGTTAGGAATGATGGTACGTTCTTTGCCAATAATTATATTCAGTTAGTATAGTAAGAAATTTCTATTGTGTTATGATTCTAATAATTGTTTAATTTTAGAGTTTCTTACAGTAACGACTCTCCATTGCTGTAAATTAATTTTTTTATAAGGTTTCTAATAAAAAGATGCACAGACTTGATGAGAATCAGAATGAAATCTTTAAATGCAGTCCGAATTGTTTCTTTTTGTTTCATACCCAGAGGAAGATGAAAAAGGGTCTTTCTTTTTTATTGTCCATAGTGCCACATAAGAAACAAAATTCTTCATAGATGTGCATAACATAGATGTTAAATAATGAATTGAAATAAGGCTTAAAGACTAATTTCCAAATATAGTACTGCAAGAGTTGTAACCCAATCTTAATAATGGCATAATATAATCTTGTACATAATAATATACAATTCTATCAATTAAAAGGTGTCAAGCATACACTTTTGAAGCTAAATCACGCAACCCAAAGCTAAAAGTCCAAACCCTACTCAATTAAGCCTTTTGTTATATAGTCAAATGACTTGAATTATGAAAACAAAATCACATCTTTCAAATCTCTAATTCTGACTACACAGGTGCATATCAGTGAAATGATTTTGTAAATGTTTGTGATTGTGGTTCTACCCGTTGTCTTATGCTATGGACTGATAATGAATATATTATAAAGCATGTATATTTGTCAGTACACTTGTTTCCGATCGAAAACCTATTAGTGATTAGTTTAACTTGGTTATAATTTTGAGCTAAGTTTCCTGGAGTTCTTGTTGTCAGTATTGTTACAAATTTGCATCTGTAATAAATGTAGTATTATATCTGTTCCCATTTTTGGACTCGTATTAGAAATTTCTGTATGTGTTCTTGCATGCCAATTTTAATGTTAATACCTGATACTGTTGTTGCAGCCAATAACATTGGGACTGGTATATGTTGGAACAACCCTAAAAGATCTTTCTGATGTGACACATGGTTGGGGCGAGTTTTCAAAGACTCGTTGGGTAAGAGATGCTATCCTCTGTTATACTAACAAGCCTTTCAAGTACTTGTTAGATTTATGTTATCTCTTGCGGAATACTTAAAATGCCTTGTATGGTACAAGTGCAATCTTTCAATTTTCTTGAGTGGATGAAATGTGTGATTTATCTATTACCAGTACAGGCATGGCCTTGCCTGAGTGTCCATTTTTTTTTATTGTAATAAAAAACAATAGCAGAAATATCTTATTTTAGTAGACACTTATATTTTATTTTTTATTAAGAAATTACACGCTTTTTCTAAATTCCTTTCTTTTCTCTCTGTAGAGTTAATTTATTTATTTAAAAAAAAAGTAGTAAACAAAGAAAGTAATTGTTATTTACCGTCAAGTCATATTCACATGTGGTTACATTCTTTTCTAGTCAAAATATTAATAATTTGGTACATTGAAAGAAAAAAGGAAAAGCAAAATTTTAAGGGAAGAATAGTAAGAAAATATGTACTCAAAAAAACAGTTATAGGAATGAATCTTCTTTGTTAATTGTTATATATAATATATATTTCTTTCTGTTGTGGATGCAGGCTTTTATCATTCTTGGTCTTGTGATATCTGGTAAGTTTCATTCCACGAGTATAGTGTTTATCTAGAAAACATATTGGATATTATTTGCTTGCAGTAAGCAGGTCTGTTTGATGATGTATAAATTAGAGAGTCCAAATTTAGTCGTTGCTGTCGCCATGCTTCAATTGCATCTTGCAACTTGACATAACGTGTCCATATTCTTTTGCCCTGATTTCGTATTGCATTTTTCATCTGCAATAAAACTTGAATTCTGCCTAGCATTTTCGGCAATAGAATAATTTCAGCCTTCAAACTTCACTAACAACGTAGTGGTAGCCTCTGGTCTTTTAGATGAAATTTCTAATAGACTATTCTCTGTGGCTTCTTACAAAGTTTCTCTTTTTCTCTTTATTTGAATGGGAAGGCTGGGGCTAGCTTTGTCTGCCACCAGTGTAGTGGCTGCCAGGTTGCATATGGTTATTTGAGACACACATGGTCTGTTTCCTGGTTCTCTTCATTGCATTTGGGCAGTGGCAGGAAGAAAAATGACCTTAATAGAGTAATCGAGGAAGTAATAAATTTGCTTATCTCATTACAAAAATATATAATTAGGTGATCTTAAATTGGCATGATTTTCTTATAATGAATTGTTTTGGGTTTAACTATTCTTCGAGTGATGTGAGTTCTGTTCTGAGTAAAATTTTTCAGTTCAATCATTATTATTTATTATTTTTTAATTTGCATGCTTGGCATTTTTGAATTAAATCGTAATTTGTATAGAATGAGAAAAAGATTTAGAATTTATTTTCTAATAACCTTGTGTTATTTTGGGTTATGTGCAGTGATTCTGATGATATGTGTGACTAGAGTTGCGAAGTCTGCTTTAGATAAAGCCTTGGCTGAAAACGAAGATATTGATGATATTATTTCTCCTGAGTTACCTATTGTTGATGAAACATCACCAAATCTCAACCAACCTCTGATAATTAAGATAGATTCTGCTGAAGACAGTCATGAAAAGTAAATTTCTTTTTGTGTAAATTCTTTTTCCATCCTTCCCTCTAAAGGCTATATGCTTTTTTAATTAAAGCTTAGAGGTAGCTGCCTGCTTCTATTTATTCGCGATTTGTACAGAGCCAAATTTAGAAATAGTGTTTAATCCTACGACCAATGGCACATTATTGACTGCGTATGTCTTAACAAAACAAAAGTTAATGCTATGAACCATTCCTCATTGACTATTGAGATCTTGATTCCATGAATTTTAAGAAACTGTTACTATTAGTTTTAGAATAAGAAAACATTTTATTTTAGGAGTTATTCTTTGTTGAATTTTTTGTAAGGTCATCGTAGAATGGGTCTGAGATAGTTGTGAAAATTAAATTATCGAAATAGTTGATGCTGTTGAAAAACATTTTTAAGATAATTTTGTTCAGATGTAATCATTTTTTTAAATAAAAAAAAATCATTAAAATGATTATAAATTAAAAAATTTCAGATACACGGGCTCCAAATATAATTTTAAAATACCATTCAAATTGTATTTTTTTATTTATTCTCAAAGCAAATGCAATCTTATGAAGTTTTACTTCTTTAAATAGTGCATTTATTTGTTTTTTAAAGCCTAAGATAAAAAGAAAAGTTGTTTTCAGTATAACAGTTCCTAAGTGATTTGAGAGTTTGTGAAGCAAAGTTTTGTTAGTATTAAGTAGGAAAATCCGTGAAGCAAAGTTGATTTAGTATCTCAGCTTCGTTTCTTTTTCATTTTTTTTATCATTTTATAACTAAACTTGAGGTATAATCTAAACAGTATAATGTAGTGTGGGAAATTGACACGTGAGAGTTATATATAGTGCTGCTGCTATTCACTCACATGCTGTCCTTAATTGCAGTTTGGCTTCTATAGGTGTGTCTTTTCCTAACCTGCTTTCAATTTTTGTTTCATTAACACTATTTAAATTTAATTCTTGGTGGAAACAATATTTGACACTTATTTTTAAAACAAAGTAGATTAGTGTCAAATGAAATTTTGAAACATTAGTTGACAACACCTACAGAGAAAAATAATAATAATTCTAATTATATATACTTGTTTTCAAATTTATTTAAGTAAGAAGAACAAATGTTTAAAATTCAAAGAGAAATATATATAATTCATGTTACAAGTGGAAGGGAATCAAATCCCTTTGCGATTTTGATTGTATTTATTGAATTTCCAAACTAATTTCTCACTTATTTAATGGGGAGATATTATAAATAATAAAATAGAAACAAAAACTTTTAAAATATAGAATTGTGTATATTGAAGTAAAAAGATGTAAAAATTGAAAGAGAGAAACTAATTCAATTAAATGACATAATTCTAATTTTAATAAATAAAAATATAAAACAAATAAAATTGAATGAAAAATAGCAAGTTATATGCGTTCCAAGTTATTATAAAGGTTTTAGAGTAGGATAATCCATACTATCAAGATAAACGCGTTTAAGGTATAAATTATCACAAGAAAGTGTATACAAGAAAGTGTATAAATATGTTAAAATAGTTTCTGATATCAGGTATAAAAAAAAAAACTTATTGTTACTATCTTTTGTATTATATAATAGTGTTTTACGATATTAATAATCATATGATATATCAGGTTTTTCTAACTGATGTAAACATCACTAAGATACTTTATTTTTTTATTAAAATTAGTTAAAAGAAAAAGAAAAAGAAATCACGAGCCCAGTCGAATATATGATTCAGAAAAATCCAAATGATGAATGCTAACACTAATAAAAACAAAACTGTTACAAAGGGAAAAACAAGGTGAGTAAGACAAACAAACCCTTTGTCGTAGCCTTTGTCTTATGGTATAAATTCTGCAATTGAATCACTGGGTAATATTAAGTAAAATGTATTCATATGACAAAATTGTACAATGAGTTTTCTTATAATAAGTTTATGTTAAATTCAAATCCAAACAGATCTCCATGTATAATAAAATTTATTCTAGAACAATTATACTCGGTGAACACATTTGATAAAGAAAATATTAATTTCAGATTAGTCTGTTGGTTAAACTTTTCTTATTTATTCTATATTTTAATATGATAATGTCTGTTTGAGATTATTGTCTGTACACTGAATAAAAAACAAAACATTTTAAAATTATATTGAAAACAATCAACTGTACACTGAATAAAAAACAAGCAACTATACAAAATTATTGTCTGAATGATGTTACTGCTTATAAAGATCCTTGAGTGACCTTGAGATATACTTTTATCACCATATTGTACTTTAAAAACAATTTAAATTTATTCTCTTTGATGTTAATTAAATCGATTTTATATATTAGCTATGAAGAAAATCACAATTTTAGTTGAATGACTAATTAAGCAATAAAAGTAAAAAATATCATGTTTGTGCTAGATGACAGTAAGAATTGTCGTACAAGTGATATTTATATTGTTTCAAAATAATACCTTATAGATCAGATTTATAAAATTAAGTAAAACTCAAATCTAATACCTTGTTTTAGTTTCTATCTCTTGTAAGATTTGAGTTTTTTTTTTCCACACTAAATAAGAAATTATTATGCACATTGCAATTTTAATCAAATATATATTTTCAGAAAAAACCACCATCTATAATTGGTCATTCCCATAGGAACAATAATACTATGATTCTTATTTTTGTATTTCTATCTTTTACTCTTTGATTTTGATTTTATGTGTATAATTGATTAATTTATTATTATTTTTTTTAAAAAAAATTTAATGATCCATATTAAGTCACATAAAATAATAAAAAATGAAAGTGAAAAAGTGAAAGTAAATTTTTCGTAAAACATGTAGTCCCAACACTTTAGAAGGGTAGGTTATTTGTCTAGAAGCTCAACTAAAATAAAGGACACCCCTTATGATAAAGGTTATGAAGCACCATATGCTGTGTCATTATGAATCTGTGAATGAATGCCTTGTATGGGTGGAAATACCCTCTTTTTCCTACCCCAAGAATATCAAAGGAAAATCCATCTTCTAGAAATTTTTAAAATTTATGTCAGTGCAAGTAAACTTTTCCACTGTCTTCTTGTGTTGAATTTGGGTGTTTGTTGGACCCTACCATTTTCTTCATGGAGGGGATATCCAATATTCTATCATCTTCAGGGTTCTAAAGTGTACGTCTCAACATAATCAAATCACCTGTTCTTCTATGATCACAGCCGCAGAAAACGCTTATCAAATACATGTCTATATATTTATGATTAAATGATAATGTAATTTTTCTTTATTTTTTATTAAAATGTTGCAAATAAACTCAAACTTAACAGTAATAAATTATCTTTAAACCTAACTCAACCTTACAAGATCAATTTATAAGGTTAAGTTAGATTTACAGTCTTATTATGATATTATAACTCTATGATTAAATTTATTATAACAAAATTGTTAAATTTAAAGTTCACTTCTTATCAGCAAAAAGTTAAGAAATGAACTAATTTTTGATGTGTTGTATACATATAAATGAAGCTCCTATAGCACAAAACCGTGTGTTGTTTCTTGGTTGGAAACTTAAGATGACTAAGAAGAAGTTGGAAACTCTCATGGTGAAAATGAGAGGCTTAAGCCTTCTTTGTCTTGGAGGATGCTTTGACAGCTGCTACGATCACACTCAAACCTATGGGTTAGGGACAAGGATTTGGAACTTGAGTGATGGACCAGTGGAGTTGCAGATAAGAGTGGGATCAATACTTAAGAAGGTTCATACTTTGAAGCCAGGGTGTTGTAAGAGACTGAAAAGTAAACGCATTTACAAGGCATATATGCCTGGTAAGAATGGCAATGATTTGAAGAGCTTGCTTTATTACTATGATGAAACCAGTCACCCTTATGTTTGGATTCATGACAAAGGGGGTGATTCCTTGAGGATGGTCAAACAACAGTATATTAGCCTTGAGGATTTGAGAGATTCTTCTGAGATCAAGATCTTAAGGGATCATCAGAGAGGTTGCATTTCAGTTCTCAAGACAACTAGGCCAGATTTCTGCTGAATTTCAATGTCATTTCTTGCTTCATTAATCACTACTTTAATTTGTCATGGGTAGGAAATAAAATTTCATGTTTGCTTTCTTTGCTGAGTGTTATCAATGGCAGAATGAAGTAGTCCATGATCATGTTTAAGTATTTGAAAACGTGTTAGATTTTCTGTATGCACCTTCGTGAAGATATATTAGAAGTCACTCATGAGTCTTCAGTAGCTTAGGGTTTTGAATGCGTTGTTCTTTTACACTTTGTGTTGTATTTGTTGTAAGTTATAACTTATAACACATGATTAATTGAGAGTGGATAATATTGAATCATATTGCTGTGTTAATGTATCAGTATAGCACCTAGAATTATTGCTCCTTAGATTTTTTGAAATTAGCTTTGACATTTTATTTTTTATTTTTGAGTATACAAGCAGCTACACATGCAGAGAAGGTACTTGTGTCCTCTGGACAATATTTTTGAGTATACAACCAAACAAACTGATATTTTGGTGATGTTAATAGCAAGCAAGATGGGAGTTGAGTTACTGGTTCTGCCAGATAACTTTGTTTCTCCAATTATTACATGCAGACTCCAGGGTCATTTAGTCCATGTTAAATTTCAGATAGAATAACTCAACAATTTTTACTTCCAAACTAACAATTTCTTTTTTGTTTAATTTGGTTCAAAATTTAAAAAAAAAAAGTGTCCATAAGAATTGACAAAAATACTACACAGCCAACGGGCCAATTTAGGACCACTCGTGATGATCTTTCCAACTCCTCTAGACGCGGCTCTGTTATTAGCTGATGCAACGAGGATTCAATTATTAAGAATTTTGTTTCCTGCATTTTTCTTTGTTTCTATATAGTCCTACCTTTTTCCAGAGTTACTACAAAATTAACATAATTTCCTATAGCTCGGATCACATGGAAATTAATACTTGATTCACCCCAATCATATTCCTCCCATAGAAGTACAACAACACCCTAAGTAACCGCATATCTTTGGAACACCAAATTACCTGGATCTATATGGCAGAATAGTGTTTATACAATGCTCCTGATAGAAAAGTAAATTAAATTCATTCAAATAAGAACCGTACAAATTACAATATAGAGTTGACAAAAGTGTGCACGGAGGCAGAAGCAGAAAATCCTCCAGCGCAGCCAAATACTTGATAGATTGCTTATACAAGGCATGTCAGTAGAAAAAATTTCTGTAAGAGATACCGGAGACTGAGCCTAGCATGAAACAGCTGTATTACAAATTAAACATCAAATTTCAAGGCTTGGATTAGTATAACATCGAATTATTCTTTTACATTTTCAGCTCAGTGACTTTTAATCATGTATAATCCAATTTGGATCAACAAAAACTATATAAAGGAATAGAGAGATCACTTCAGTTTATTGTGGAAGACCTTTCTAGGAACCTGGACCCATTGCACCTGCCCTTGCTCTTAACATTTCAGTCCTCTTGCTTCTCTCCATCACTTCCACCAACCATTCTGCACTTTCCCTAATCCCCATCCTGCAAATTTTAAAAGAAAACCTCTTCAGTTAAAATGAACACAGAAGCAAGTACTAATTGCTTATATGACAAACATCTAAACAATATGGACGAGGATCCAAACACAAGTCTATGTGTTTCAGTATATGCCTAATAGTTATTTTCACTTTGAAGACAACGCCCAAGAACATATACTTCAAATAACTCCATCTTTATTGAAATGATAATGTATAGTCTTAGATTATGCATTAGAAAATTGATGCAACTACTTGCCCATCATATGCTGACACAGCTTCAAACATGTAAACTCTTTCATCCAACTTCTTCAAATCCAGATATCGAGCAAGCTCTTCAGCTGATACTGCTTCAGGAAGATCCTGCAGTCACAAGAATGTCAAGCCAGCAGCCATAATTGATACACATGTCAAAGGACAGAGAGGGGGATAACATGAATGAGGAAACAATATCGTGAAACTCAAATGATGGATGAGATAGAATAAAATAGAGCTATATTACTCACTGAATTTCCACCCAGAGCCTAAGAGGATAAGTTTTTTTTTTCATTTGTTTTATTTCCACTTGCATATCAGAAAAAAGGTGACCGGGGAGCTTCAAAATGCTATATAAATATAAGATGACAGAATAGCCACTCTCACCTGCTTGTTCGCTAATATCAAAAGAGGGGCTCCTTGAAGATCCTCATGCCGAAGAACCTTTTCTGGAAAACCAGTTATTAAATCATCAGTGTACCACATGTTTTCATCATATCTAGTATCATCACAACTTCAGGCCAGAACCTTAAAGAAGTTTTTATGTAGTTATCAACTAACACTAAAATCAAATATCACTAACCAAGAGCTGATTTCGCATCTTCAAAGCGTGAGGGAGAACCAGCATCAATAACAAATATTACAGCATGTGCCTCTTCATAATATTTCTCCCAGATTGAGCGAAGACCAGGCTGACAAGAGGGGACTCATCTTATTACATATGTAACACTCACCCTCCCCATCACACACAAACAATGATATAAAAGGGAATAAAACTAGCAGGAAAAAAACAGTATAAAAGGGTCAAGTATATGCTTTGCATGAAATGATAAATTCAATTCCTGCTAGCCTATGAAGAATTGTTAAAACCATTCAACTGATCTAAATTGATAGTAAACTGAAATGAATTAAAGAAACTGAATTGTTTTGAAAGAAAACTGACTTGAATTGACATTTTAGTTTAATTTTTAAAACTTGATTTGCTCAATACTAAATTTAATTTTAATTTATGAAATAGGAACATGTGTTTTAAGATAAGTTGTTCATTAATAAGAGTTCAACCAAATCAAAATAGTTCAATTTGGTTCAGCTTACTCAAACTGTAATGCAGTTAGCTCAATTCATCTAAACAAGTTTACTCTTTAGAACAATTTTTTCGAACCATTTTCAAAGTTTAGTTTACTTTTACAATAGCTCAGCTCAGTTTAGGTATTTGTTGCCCACCCTTACAAATAAAGATGAAGAGCTGAACCAGTTGTCCATGCATATAAAATCAATTTTTACATTACAAAATATTCTTCAGCATTACCAAATTCAACAAAATGTACTCAAGCTTTAGACAAATTGCATGGTTTCAAGTCATGGTTCTAACATATAGCCTTTAATGAAGTAGTAGTTGCTAACAATGAAAATAATGAACAGCCTTCCCCAAGAGAAATTCGAAAAGAAAAATGGTATCTTGTTCCTTCATTAATTACATGTTAAAAAATATAAAGTGGCAAGTCCAGTACGAGACCATCAGCTAGAAGCCGAGGTATCTTTCAACAATTTGACATGACCCATGACCAATGCTAGGGTAGGCGACTCAGTTTTCATCATATGTCTGTACTTGAATGAAAACACCTAAACCAAGATCCTAAACCTGGATACGAACGATTAATTGTCTGCCAAAGACAACTCCCAGAACAGTTCTGCTTATCACAAAACTATCTCCATGTGACACACAACTTCAAGATAATAATGCATTACAACCTTGCGAGTGAAACAACACTGCCCTACAAAGGTGGAGAGGTTTCCCCTATAAATAGAGGAAGAGCCTCCAAAGGGTAGAGAGAATATAAGAGAACACAGAGATCTTCCAGTGTTTCTGGCATCAAGCTCAACTAGCTTTTTCAGGAACAAGAAGCAAAAGAAAATTACACTTCAGGAACTATGTACATGGTTAAAATTTTAGGTATTGAACTTTTAGGAAGGGAAGAGTTTTAAACAATCAGCTTTTCGGTAGCACCAACATTTCATAATAAACAATCAGTTTTTTGGCAGCACCAACATGTCATATGAAGAACACATTTATAGGATTTAAATAGAAAATTTGCCTATTTATTTCCATACCTGACCTCCCAGGTCCCAAAATACAAGTTTACTATTTGCCACTTCCATGCGACCAATATTCAATCCAACAGTTGGAATAATTCGATCAGGAGGAATGCCTTCGATATTTGAGTAGACTGACTTCATCTTCTCCAGCAAAGTCTAAATTTATGTCTTATACAGCAAGTCAGAACAGCATAACAAAATTAAAAAATATACTAAAAATATGGCACTTGAAAGATGATTTACCGTTTTCCCAGACTTGTCAATGCCCAAAATGAGTACATGAAGCTCCATCTTGCTGAACAGGTACTTCCATAGTCCATAAAACAAAGAAAACATCCTTGCAACGATTAAGCTAGATTAACCTTCGAGTGTAGAAGAATATACAGTTCATGCCATGTTACTGGATAGCTCTTCTATTCATCATCACTTCACAATGTCATCAACATTCAGGATTCCTGTGCAAGCAAAGGAAATAAGATGCCTTGAACAACCACGACTGTGATCAGATATTACACATTTCCATTTCAAGAGTTACATAAAGAAATAGAGTGTAATTATTGAATTTTAGGGTCAAGGAAACAGTTATTTCTGATTGATTGATGGGATAATTTTATTTACTCCTCAGAAAATTCCAATATGCAGTGCACAAACCTGTTTTAACAACATCACAGCCAAAAAAAACATGTGTTTTTTTGTTTTCAATTAAGTAATTTCTCTATTGCAAGTCCATTGTCTCTTGCAATTAGACGCTTAGGAACTACGCTTCACTAGATCTTAGGCTCTTACCATCAATTCATTCATAACCTACCTACACATACATGCATGATTAAGTTATTTATTTATATGATACTCAAATTTCCAGAAAGCTCAGATAGGTACAAAACTGTGAAAATCACACTTCATCGGAACCATCCCATGGACGTGATTCGTTAGAATGGATTCAGTTTAAACAGATCCGAAAATTGAGGAAGAAAGAAAAAGAAAAGAGATTGTATGGTTGAAAAGATTTACCGGCGACGGCGAAGAGCTGCGATAGACGGTGGCAGAAGAAATTTCCGATGACGGTGGGATTGGATCAAGAGTGATCGATGAGGTTCGCAAAGCTGTGTTTCGCGCAGACAGCAGAACTAAAGAAGTAAGGATAAAAATAAAATGTAATAATAAAAGAATAAACAAAAGAAGAAAATAATTTTTTATTAATAAAAAATTATAATAATTTTTTTACTTAATATTTATATTAGTTATAGCAATCAAATATGTAAGCAATTTATTAATTTTTACCCAAAAATAAAATTAATAACAACTAGTATTTTAATATATGATCAGTGTGTTGAAAAGTATATTATTGAGCTAAATTATATTTTAGATTAGTGAAAAATAGGAAAATTAAAAAACAGATCCTTATCAAATTAGTTTATACTAGGGTCTTTATAAAAGGTAAATAGTAAATATATTTCTGTGTAACCTTATTGATGTGGTCGTAATTAACACCAATAAATTGTTGATTTACGAGTATAGTTGACGTTAAAAGATAATTAATGCAATCCTAACTAATGCTTATGGAAATGGATTATTCATAAGAAGTAAAAGTTAGAATGTGAAATTGATTTGGGAGAATTTCTTACTTTGTTGTACTGGTGTTCATAAGAGAGAAAGGTATCCGAGCACAGTAATGAACATATATGTTAGTTTTGAATTTCAATTCGTTAAGATGTTAATTATATTATTTTATTTTGATTGAAGTTATTGTCATCTTTGTTATATATTGTTATTCTTTTGTTAATGGTGGAGTAGAATAGGGTTAATCATTATGACTGGATTTAAACATGATTATCTGGTTATTATTTTCCTAATGTGTAAAATGTGTAATAAGTGTGATTATTTTTAGAAAAATTCACATGTGAAATCTATCATACAGGATGTCGAGTAACATGACACTCCTTTATAAAGACTAAATTTTATGTCATTCATTAACTGAATATTGATCATTAGCACAATTTTTTGCCACTCCTTGGTAACTTCTTTTACAACTTTTTTCATTATAATATCTAAATCTTCCTGTGTCTTGTGTAATTATTGTAAAAATGTTATATGTGTGTTCATGATCTTCATGCTCGATTTTGCAATCATTTGGTTATTTTATTGAGATAGTTTTTTTTTTGTCTACGTGAAACTTGTAGGTATTGGAACTATTAGATGATTCTATGCTTGTGAATGGTGTTGGGTTGTGAGTTCTATGAGTATAATGTGGGTAGTGAAAAAAGACGAAGAGGATTGGAGAGTGAGAATGGAGGAAAAAAGAATTGAAAAATTATTTTTTAACAAAAGAATTAGACAGAGGTGTTGTAAAGTTAGGATGAATGGAGTAGAGGAAGATGGTAGTCGTGGTTGTGGGTGTTGGTCAGTCATGAATGTGAAAATAGAGGAAGTGTTCAATGAGGTAATGAATGAAGGTAAAGAGAAAAAAAAAAGTTGAATAAAAGTGGGGATCGGAGGAAGAAATTGAATATGGGGATGAGAGTGTCGTGGGTAGAGGACATTGTGTGGAGATGGGTCTCAAGAGAGTATTCCAGAATATTTTTTTTACATTTCGAGTTAGTATTTTTTTTTATCGAAAATACATTTTAAAACAGAATTCAAAATGTAAAAAAAAAATTAATTAAATATTTTCCCAAGATATTTTTCAATCTGAAAAATATTAAAACAAAGAGATGCAAAAGTCACTTTTACTTTTTTTGTTTATTATAATTTTAATGAAGATTAGTTTATAAATTGCAGATTTTATGAAAAAAAAAGAAGAAGAAAGAGATGGTCCGAGAAGCCCTGGGAAACATGTTCACCAACTATTAATGAGAATAATTTTAAAAACTATTATTTAATTAATCTGGTTTTTGAAATTTTCATCAATTAAACTTTTTGGAATTTGGACTTAATTTAATTTTAAAAAAAATTATTATTGCTTTTATCTTTTAATATCAAAATGATATATATGAAATAAAAATAACCTTGTATTACAATACAATTTATTTATTATAAGCTTATCAGTAAATATTTATTTTATATTTCAATTATGGTTTAACTTAAATATTTTCATACAGATGTATTGCTAAATTGTGTGAGAAGTGCTTTTTATTTTTTAAGATTCTTCTTAAATTTTAAAATATATTTTAACCTACCCATTTCGTTTTACTTTTTTGTAAGTCCCAATAAGCCCATACATAAGCTAGATGCATAATATAAGTATTGTTCCTGCTATTTTTTAATAAAAAAATAAATTTTATTTTAATAATTTTCAAAAAAAATGTACTTTTTGTTAGTAAAAAGTAAAATTATATTAAAATTCAATTTATGATTACAAGATTTGGAAGTTAAATTATGGACCATCCACTATACATAGTTAAATAAGTTATAACTTTCAAACATAAATTCATTATGGACCAAACATTGTTATTTCATTTACCCCCTCTTCAAGTATAACACAAGGCAAATTATCTCTTTAACACCACTAAAACAAACTGAGGAAAAATGATCACCTGTACAATATAGATGACGCGGGATAAAACATACATTCAATCACTGAATATCTAATTTTTCCCATCACATGTAATATTTACAAATACCTGACTGCAAACATGTAAAAAGGGCGTGAATTTTCTTAAAGGGAATTTATTGGCATCAGAATAAAAAATCTCATTGATTGCTACTGTTTACTTTGATCTCAATGAGTTCCTCAATAGACTGACGGCATATAGGGCATTTATTGGATTGAATTCGCAGAGCTTTTGCACACTCACTGCACATACACTGGAAAAATAGAACAGAAGTAATATCAGAAAAATCAATACAATAAATATACATTCTGTAAAGTGATGCAGGTAGGAGTGGGTATAAAATGTGGATCTAGGTATTGATGGAATCTTGACGTAGATCATGAAGAAAGGCTGACGCACCCCTTGTTAAATAAACCTTATTTTTGGCTGCCCAAACAAGTCAAAAAGAATATGACTATATAGTTAAATTTGGATAAAAATTCTTAAATGAAATCTTCTAGCATAAATTAAAAATATATATTAAATATGTTTTTACTACCGATGAAAATTGTATTTCGTCCGTGCTTAAAAGGATGTACCAATTTTGTTCCTATACTTTTTAAAGGAATGTAAAATCCAAACTATTGATGAAAATTGTATTTAGTCCTTGTTTAAATGTATGTACCAATTTCGTTCCTATACATTTTAAAGGAATGTAAAATCCAAACTATTGATGAAAATTGTATTTCATCCATAGTATGTATCAATTTCATCCATATACTTTATAAAATACTTTATGAAGGAATGTATAATTCTCAGTAGCAAAAGACATTAGAGTCTCTTTCTTCTCATCGCAACTCTCTCTCTCTCTCTGAACTTCAATTGGAGGTTATCAGGTCCTTTGTTCAAGGGTGAGGGTAGAGGTGGCGTACGCCCTAAGTGCAGGCCGTGCACAGTGGTGGTATGCGAGGTCTCTCCTTCAAATTCATTACTGTCGTTAATCATTTTCTTAGTGTCACCCTCAACCTCTCTCACATGCCCTGCAACGCAGCAATTTGATTCTATCTTTCCCAATTTCCCTTATGAGTTTTTCCTAAAATCTAGAGAGTGAGTTTTGCTCCCTTGATGATGGGTGGAAAATGGGTTTCTGGAACCATATGGGTGGACAACGTGAAGAAGAAATGAAGTGAAAGATGAGGAAGAGGGATGCATGGCGGGAAAGGCGAATGACAAAGTCAAGGTCAGATTGCATGACCTCCACGAATGCGAGGAGAAAGAGAGTTGCCATGAAGAGAGAGTTGGAGGGAAAGGAGACTCTAATGTGTTAGCTGTGGTTTGTTGCCTAAGACCTTTTACATTCCTTTATAAATTATAAGAAGGAAATTGGTACAAACTTTGAAACATGGATGAAATACAATTTTCATAATAGTTTTGGGACAAAAACATATTTAACCCTAAAACTAATTTTTACACCCTAACTTTTTCAAAGGTCCCCTCATCTAACTACCACGAAAATCTATGAAATTGGTAGAACTTGACATTCTCACCTTGTAAAAGTCCTAACAATAAGGTTTGACAATAGGTTGGTCTAAAACTTAACCAGGGAAGTGATTACTTTGGAAGGGTAGAAGATGATGGGAGTCTGTTGTTATGCTTCATCTTCTGTTGATTGCCACTCATCACAATTAGTGAGTTGTAACGATATGTTTCTATACTCTAATATGTTTCTATACTCTAATAATACCATGCTACGCTGATTAAACAGCTAGTACAAGTAGCCCAAACTGAGTGATAGTGTATAAGAAAATACACAAAAAGATGTACTACTACCTGCAAAGGTTTTACTACCAAACAATTAGCACATTTATTGCTACTAGTCAGGAAGAAAATAAAACACTGTATAGTCATTTCACCCACAGTATATGGTGCTGATATTTTGATCTACGATTTTAAACTATATGCATGATCAATCACATGACATCACAACCTTTAAAACAAAAGGATGGGAAGAAAGGAGAGGAAGAAAAGAAAAACTAAAACAATATAAGGACCACAGAACACCCATTAGTTCCTATCAGAAATACTATCAACGAGCTCTGTTTTCCATAAGCAATCTTATGCAAATACTAGTTATGTTTCCAGGGCTATGATCTGAATGGACCATAACTAACTACTATTATCCCCATGATATCTTAACTTCCACATACGACCTCATGCAAATAAAAATTATGCTATTATCCAGAGATATGTATCTGTCTGAACCATTACTTCTACTCCATATATGAGCACATTTGAACCATAACTTCTATTATTCGCACGGACAAATATATAGGCACATTTGAAATGAAATCTTACCATATGTCGACAAGGTAAGACAGCCGTATCCTTTGGTTCAGTCAGGCATATGACACACTCCTTCCCGGGATCATTGTCCTCAAAATCAGCTGCGGACGAGCTTGCTATTCCATATAATTCTCTCAATTCATATCGAACACCATCAATCCACAAAATCTGTTTTACTACTTTTATCAGGAAAGGACCCGCACCATTACTTTTCTCTAAGACACCTTGAGTTATTTGCATGTGAGGTGATGCATCTAGCACGGATTCACCCGGAGTTTCATCTTCCGAGGGTGTTTTCAAACTTGTTTCAGCACATATTACTAGAGGAAAGACATCTTCTCCTGGTGAGGGCTTTGAAAGATCATCCAACTCAAAGAAGCCTAGGTCAATTCCTGTTCCTGAAGGCTGGGAAAATGTCTGGCCAACTCCTTTCTGAAAGGGTATCCTGACTGGCTGAAATGCATCAGGAAATAATGGAACAAACCTACATTTTTCTTCTTCCTTGGCAAAGTAGAACACAGTAATGCTGCCAATCACAATAATAAGGAGCAGAGAATTAGAAAAGCTAAAATATTTCATAAAATATGCAGTATTCACTCAACCTCTAAATTTTCGCATCTTACAAACTTCAGTTCATATAATTACACAAAGTGTCAAAGAAATCATAAATTTAACCCATGAACATATTTATAATGCAAGTGAAATTTCCTACCAATTGATTATTCTCTATAAATCTTCCAATGCGATTCAAAATTTTCAGAGGATACTTGGCCACAATTTGTGAGCCCAATCAATCAAAGGTACAACGCGGGGTTTCTTATGGATAGTGAGACAGCAGGCACTAGAACTATGTAATGGGCCATCATTGGGCTTGGCCACAATTTGCTGTGAAAGACCAAGTCTCCACTAACCTACTGTTCCTCTGTCATCACACCCCAGCACTGTAACACCGGAAGAGCGCCACTACTGATGATAGGAATCTTACAACCTTTTTTTATAATTTCAAGATAATTACTTACAACTTTTTTTCAGATTTAAAAATAAATAAAGATACGGTATTGTCATCCCGGATTTAGCGTAATCTCGATTCATACATGAATTCTAAATAAATTGATGATCCACATAAAATAACATAGCGTGGCAAAACTTACTAGAGTAAAAAGCCTTACCTGCCATCGTAGACAGCGTCGAATACGAAGGAAATGAGATGATGGTCGGGGTTTTCCTGGTCAACCTCGAGGCGCAGGGTGTCTTTGTGGACGTTCACATAATTTCTTATCTTCTTCGCGGCCTGGTGATCGACATAGGGCGGAGGAGTGGAGGCAGAGGAGCGAGTTGCGCCAGGCCACGCGCTAGGCTGAGAGTGGTAGAAAGGTTGGTAGTGAAGGTGATTGGGGACGGTATTGGCGTAGTTGGGATATGCACCCTGGTTGGGGTAATAGAAGGAGATGGAATGGGTCTGCGGCGGTGGTGGCTGTGACGGTGGAGCCAACGGAGGAGGAGCGGCATAGTTGTTGCAGTGCGGGGCGTAAGTGGTTGCGGAAGGGAGGAAGTAGCCCTGCGGTGGCGGCGGAGGGGGGGGGTGATTGGATTGGGGATGGTAATAGTAAGGGGGAGGTGGGAGTGGAGGCGGTGGGTTTTGAATGTAATTGTTTCTTCTTCTGCCACTCCATGAGATACCCATGGGAGTTGTTGAATTCAGAATCAGAAACAGTGAGTTGATGATGATGAAACAGAGCTCCGAATCGAAAGAATGCGTGTTGTGCGGGAAATTGATTCGAACGCACTCTTTTGTGCTCCTTTCTCTTTACACGAATTTCTGTAGTTTTCCTCTTTCCCTTTACTTTGCTTCATTCATTCTATCCTTAACCTAACTCTTGCTTCATCAGGTCCACCCTCCTTCTTTACAATAATGTCTTCTCAGGAAAATATCATAACCAAAGGAAAATGACTCGAAAAATACATACATGTCATTATTTACTTTTAAACGCTATAAAATATATAATATTAATAAAATTTATAAATAATTTTGTAAGAATAGTTTCAAAAGATTACGTGGAAAATCTTTTTTTTCATAATATGAAAAAAAAAAAACTGATAATCATCCATGTGTATCAGTTGTTTTTTAAGTTCAAACCGTGAGGTATTTTTAGAGACTTTAAAGGAGTCAATTCGGCTTAGTGCATCACGAGTTGGGTTGTAAATAAGTTAATCTAATTCGACTTATTCTATGGAGAGTTGAGTTACAATCCGATTCAATCCACCACTGGTTGGTGGATTGACTCATCAATTTACATAAAAAAATATTTATATATTTATTTTTATGTATTCAAATATTTAAATAATATTTTAAGCAACATAGATGACAATCACAGCAAAATCAAAACTCAATGTTTTCATCATGTTCACCATCAATACATGATGAATTGTTTCCAATAAATTGTCCATGTAGTCCAAAAAAACATGGTTAATATTGTACATTTTCTGTCATGTTATTCAACAAAATATAAATAAAAAACTACACATTTTTGTCATGTTAATTTAAAAAATTTTGTTTATAAGACAGTTGCTTGAGTAATTTAGTATAAAAATTATAGTTAAATATTAAAGTATTAAGGTTTGACAATCAAATTAATTAAATATTCAAACTATTCAAATATTATTGAGCAACATTTTAACATTTAAAGATATCAAATTGTGAACCTATATAATTAGTGGTAATAAATAATTATTAAAAAATTGTAAAAAAAGTTGGTATGTTGAGTGGGTCAACCTACCTTCAACTCGACTCGAACTCATGAACCGGGTCGAGTTCAACTTACATTTACAAAAACTAAACTTTTTTCAACCCAACCCGGCTCGAACCCATAATAAGCCGGATTAACTCACGATTTAAAATTCATTTTGAGATCTATATAGGTATTTTAATTTTCTAAACAATAAAATTGTTTAATTTTAAAATTACGGAAGTAGTCATTAAAAGATATATTCCCTTAATTTAACATGACACTGTATACTTGTGTATTATCGACAACACATATATCTTTTATCAGATAACAATCTAATTCAGTAGATTATTATCAAAAACAATATTTTTCAATGCAATTCTATATTTAATACTCAAATTTTAAATGATTAAACTATAAGAGTTAATTGATAATATGTTTAATGATTTTGTGTATTCTTTGCAATTACGATTTTAGTCAACAGTAAATAAGTTGTATGAATAGTTTTCATTATTTTTTAGGGATAATTTTGATAAAGTCGTTTAAATTTGATGTCAGTAATAAATTGTAACATTTTGTGTTTGTCAATCAACGTGTTTGGTCATTTTTTCGTTGAGGGTTGTTTCCTAAATTTTTATTTTTAAATTAAATCTTAATAATCTAGAATAAGTATTAATAATTAATAATTAAAAATATATTGCATTGCAATATAGTTATCATTGAAAACAAATATAATGTGTGTCTAAAATGATACAAAGCATGATTATATAACAAGTTATTAACCTTTTGAATATTGTGAAGGAAAAGTCATCACCTTTTAGATATTAGAAGAGAGCATGTGTAAAATTTAACAAGTATAATTAAATGGGACGCAGAAAGTTGTCATTTACCATAGAAAAATCACCATAAAAAATGGGCTCATTAAGAGGAGGAAACTGCAAAAAATACAAAAACAGTGTTTATACATGTCAAAAGCACACGCAATCCTGACCTAGCAACGTTGACTGGGTCACTCGATTAATTTAGTCAATTTTTCCAAAAAGAATAAAAAAACAAAAATTATTATTTAATTTAAAAATAATTAGTAGATTAGTCTAAATTGAAAGAAAAATGTATTTATTGGATACCAAATTTATATTTGAAAATGATAGTTAGACATCTTTAAATAACATGCAGAAATGAGAATAAATATGGTTTTTCCTTAGTTAGGCACGCATAATATGAAATTATAATGTATATCGTTTTACTATGAAATAATTTTTTGTTATTTTTTCAAAAACATTTCTTTAATATTATCACAAAATTGTAATAAAAAATTATGAGCAATATTTCATATATCTTTCCGCAGTAAAACGGAAAGTCTCGCTGGATTTTTAATAGATTTCTGGTCTGAAAATGCTTCCTTTGGATTATTATCTTTAATTTAGTAACAGGTTTTCTGTCTAACAAGAAATTAAAAAAATTACATAATTAAGTTTTAATTTTCTTTTTACAAATTTTGATATTTTTAATTAAATATTTATTAAAAAATTAGTTGGTTAATTGTCCAATGTGATTGTTACATTGGATTATCATTGCTTGTATGTCTCTATATAAAAAATAAAGTCATATAAACATTTGTAATTGGGTTTGTATAAAAAAAGTTTCATTCTATTGAGATATAAAATCTTTATATTATTTTTTGAGTTATTGCTGTTTGATTTTACTGTCAGTGAAATAATACAAGCATAACAATGAAAATAAATTTCTGAAATCTTAATTATCTTCGTAAAAACAATATTATTTTGTTTTCCGAAATTAAATATTAAAATAAAAAGTGGTTTGATAAACAGAATTATTATTTTTTATTAAAAGAGTTTGCAATATTATGCTTGATATTACAAAATTAAATGATGACGTCATGTCAATTAATTGTAATAATTTAACTAAGAAATATACAAAATTTAGATGCTTACAACAACAATTCTAATAAAAATTTAATTAAAACTATAATATCTAAATTTATGAATTAAAATTTACCTTTATTATATTTATTTTATGTAAAAACAAGATCAAAACGGTGATAAAAGATAATAATTTATAACAATATATAAAAAGATACCCTCTTTTGTATCCATATTTTGTTATTCCAAACTTACTCTTAATTGTTATTTTAAAAATTAATTATTTTACAAAATAGTTTACTTTTAACCATTAGCCTAAAATTATTTTTTGTCTTCAACAGTTATTTTAAAAACTTCTCTTATGTACATATTTTATTTTTCTAATTTTACATTTAACAACTATTTTTAGAATTCATTACATATTCTTTATTGAACGAAATTGAACCGAACCAAATCAAATTGAACTGAACCGAACCGAATTGCATCAGACCGAACCGAACCAAATCGAACTGAACCATACAAAACCGAATTGAACTTAACCACACTAAAATGAACCGAATTAGACTAGACTGAACCGAACCAGACCAAACTGAATCGAACTGCACTGAACCGAACCGTACTTGACCGAACCGAACCAGACTAGATCGAACTTAACCGCACTAAATCAAACCGAACTACGCTAAACCAAACTGAACCACATTGAATCGAATCTAACCGCATTGAACCGAACCGCAATGAACCAAACCGGATCGAACCGAACCGAACTGAAAATAATCGAACTGAACCGAATTGAATTAAACTGAATGGAAAATAAATACTCTTTACTTTTGCTGAATTTTAAAACCCCTTCAAAGAAAGATGAGGAAATTTAAGGAGAAATTTTACACTTTCATAATTAATTAATATAGAGAAAGGATAGTCGTTTTGTAAACCGAACCGGACCGAACCGAATCGAACCGCACTGAACCGAATCGGACTGAACCAAATCGAACCAAACCGGACCGAACCAAACCGCACTGAACCAAACTGAATCGCACTGAACTGAACTGAATTGAACCGAATCGCAATGAAATGAACCGAAGTGGACCAGACCGAACCGAATAGAACTGCATTAACTTGAACCAAATCAGACCGAACCGTACTGGCCCAAACCACACTGAACCGAACCAAACCACACTGAACCGAATCAAACCGCAATGAACCGAATCGGACTAAAACTAATCGAACCGAACTAAACCGAATTAAATTGAACATAAATACTCTTTATTTTTGTTGAATTTTAAAACCCCTTCAAAAAAATAGGAGAAAATTTAAGGAAAAATTTTACACTTACATAATTAATTAATATAGAGCAAAAGGATAGTCGCTTTGTAATGTGCATAAAAAATATCACACCCAAAAGTTTTTTCAACACCAACACCACAATCGTGAGGTCCCTCTTAAACAATTGAAACATAATGTTTTTCCCCAAATTAAATATAGCAATTGTATAAATAGTAACATAAACAAGTTGTCTACTTTCAATAAAACAACATTCAAAGGACAAACTTAAAAATGTTTGTATTCACCTTTCACGAAAATAACTATTTCGTCAAAGAGGAGAACATAGAGTTCCGAAATTGGTAAAAGCTTAAATATTTAAGAAAAATATTATAAGACGATGAAAAAAATTATTATTTTTTCTTTCATATTTAATTTTTATTATAAATAGTTTAGTTTTTTTTTGTTACTTTAATATAATATAAATAATCATACTTAAGTTTAGTTAGACTAATTTTTTCATCAATAACAATATATACAAAGAGGATATCCCTCTTTTGTGTCCATATTTCGTTATTCCAATTTTACACTTAATTGTTATTTTAAAAACTAATTATTTTATAAATAGTTTACTTTCAACCATTAGCTTAAAAACCTCTTCTGTCTTCAACATTTTTTTAAAAAACTTCTTTTATGTACATATTTTATTTTTCTAATTTTATATTTAACAACTATTTTAAAAATTCACTATATATTATTTATTGAACAAAGTTGAACAGAACCAAATCAAATTGAACTAAACCGAACTAAATCGAATCAGACAGAACCGAACCGCATTGAACCAAATTGAACCGAACCACATTGAATTGAATCGAACCGCACTAAACCCAACCGAATCAGACTGGACCGAACCGAACCAAACCAAACCAAACAGAACCGAACCAAACCGCATTAAACCGAACCGAATTGAACCGAAATGCAACAAAGTGAACTAAACCAAACCGGACCAGACTGAACCAAACAGAACTGCATTGAACCGAACCAGACCAAACCGAACCGTACTTGCCGAACCGAACCGGATTGGACCAAACTAAACCACACTAAACCGAACCGAACCGAACCGCACTGAACCATACAAAACCGAACTGAACTGAACCACACTAAACCGAACCGAATTAGACTAGACTGAACCGAACCAGATCAGACTAAATCAAACTGCACTGAACCGAACCGTACTTGACTGAACCGAACCAGACTAGATCGAACTTAACCGCACTAAACCGAACCGAACTGTGCTAAACCAAACCGAACCACATTGAATCGAACCTAACCGCATTGAACCGAACCGAACCGCAATGAACCAAACCGGATTAAACCGAACCGAACTGAAAATAACTGAACTGAACCGAATTGAATTAAACTGAATGGAAAATAAATACTCTTTACTTTTGCTGAATTTAAAAACCCCTTCAAAAAAAGAGGAGGAAATTTAAGGAGAAATTTTACACTTTCATAATTAATTAATATAGAGAAAGGATAGTCGTTTTGTAAACCGAACCGAACCGAACCGGATCGAACCACACTGAACCGAATCGGACTGAACCAAATCGAACCAAACCGGACCAAACCGAACCGCACTGAACCAAACTGAATCGCACTGAACTGAATCGAATTGAACCGAATCGCAATAAAATGAACCGAAGTGGACCAGACCGAACCGAATAGAACTGCATTAACTTGAACCAAACCAGACCGAACTGTACTGGCCCGAACCACACTGAACCGAACCAAACCACACTGAACCGAACCAAACCGCAATGAACCGAATCGGACTAAAACTAATTGAACCGAACTAAACCGAATTGAATTGAACATAAATACTCTTTATTTTTGTTGAATTTTAAAACCCCTTCAAAAAAATAGGAGAAAATTTAAGGAAAAATTTTACACTTCTATAATTAATTAATATAGAGAAAAAGGATAGTTGCTTTGTAATGTGCATAAAAAATATCACACCCAAAAGTTTTTTCAACACCAACACCACAATCATGAGGTCCCTCTTAAACAATTGAAATATAATGTTTTTCCCCAAATTAAATATAGCAATTGTATAAATAGTAACATAAACAAGCTGTATACTTTCAATAAAAACAACATTCAAAGGACAAACTTAAAAATGTTTGTATTCACCTTTCACGAAAATAACTATTTCGTCAAAGAGGAGAACATAGAGTTCCGAAATTGGTAAAAGCTTAAATATTTAAGAAAAATATTATAAGATGATGAAAAAAATTATTATTTTTTCTTTCATATTTAATTTTTATTATAAATAGTTTAGTTTTTTTTTTGTTACTTTAATATAATACAAATAATCATACTTAAGTTTAGTTAGACTAATTTTTTCATCAATAACAATATATATAAAGAGGATATCCCTCTTTTGTGTCCATATTTCGTTATTCCAATTTTACACTTAATTGTTATTTTAAAAACTAATTATTTTATAAATACTTTACTTTCAACCATTAGCTTAAAAACCTCTTCTGTCTTCAACATTTTTTTAAAAAACTTCTTTTATGTACATATTTTATTTTTCTAATTTTACATTTAACAACTATTTTAAAAATTCACTATATATTATTTATTGAACAAAGTTGAACAGAACCATATCAAATTGAACTTAACCGAACTAAATCGAATCAGACAAAATCGAACCGCATTGAACCAAATCGAACTGAACCACATTGAATTGAATTGAACCGCACTAAACCGAACCGAAACCGAATAAGACTGGACCGAACCGAACCAAACCAAACCAAACAGAACCGAACCGAATTGAACCGAAATGCAACGAAGTGAACTAAACCAAACCGGACCAGACCGAACCAAACAGAACTGCATTGAACCGAACCAGACCAAACTGAACCGTACTTGCCGAACCGAACCGGGTTGGACCAAATTGAACCGCACTAAACCGAACTGAACCACACTGAACCGAACCGAACCGCACTGAACTAAACCGAACTGAACCGCAATGAACCGAACCAGACTAAAACTAATCAAACCGAACCAAATTGAACTGAATTGAACATAAATACTCTTTACTTTTGCAAAATTTAAAAACTCCTTCAAAAAAAGAGGAGAAAATTTAAGGAAAAATTTTACACTTTCATAATTAATTAATTAATATAGTGCAAAATGAGAGTAGCTTTGTAATGTGCGTAAAAAATGTCACACCTAAAAGTTTTTTCAATACCAACACCACAATCGTGAGGTCCCTCTTAAACAATTGAAACATAATGTTTTTTCCCAAATTAAATATAGCAAGTGTATAAACAGTAACATAAACATACTGTATACTTTCAATATAAACAACATTCAAACGATAAACTTAAAAACGTTTGTATTTGCCTTTACAAAAATAACTATTTTTGTCAAAGTGGAGAACATAGAGTTCCGAAATTGGTAAAAGCCTAAATATTTAAGAAAAATATAATAAGACGATGAATAAAAATTATTTTTTTTCTTTCATATTTAATTTTTATTATAAATAATTTAGTTTTTTTTGTTACTTTAATATAATACAGATAATCATAGTTAAGTTTAGTTAGACTAATTTTTTTCATCAATAACAATATATAAAGAGGATACCCTCTTTTGTGTCTATATTTCGTTATTCCAATTTTACCCTTAATTGTTATTATAAAAATTAATTATTTTATAAATAGTTTACTTTCAACCATTAGCCTCAAAACCTCTTTTGTCTTCAACAATTGTTTTAAAAACTTATTTTATGTACATATTTTATTTTTCTAATTTTACATTAACAACTATTTAAAAAATTCATTATATATTCTTTATTGAACAGAATTGAGTCGAACCAAATCAAATTGAACTGAATCGAACTAGATCAACCGAACTGAACTGAACAACACTAAACTGAACCGGACCGAACCAAACCAAACCAAACCGGATCGAACCGAACCGCATTGAACCGAACAAACCGAACTTAACCGCACTGAACCAGACCGAATCAAATTGAACCAAACTTAACTAAACTTAACCGAACCGAGTTGAAACGAATTGAACGAAACTGAACTGAAATACTCTTTCATTTTGCTGAATTTTAAAACACCTTCAAAAAAGGAGGAGGAAATTAAAGGAAAAATTTCACACTTTCATAATTAATTAATATAGAGCAAAAGGAGAGTCGCTTTTGTAGTGCGTAAAAAATGTCACACCCAAAAGTTTTTTCGCACCACAATCGTGAGGTCCCTCTTAAATAATTGAAACATAATGTTTTTCTCCAAATTAAATATAGCAAGTGTATAAACAGTAACATAAGCATATTGTATACTTTCAATATAAACAACATTCAAAGAATAAACTTAAAAATGTTTGTATTCACCTTTCACAAAAATAACTATTTTGTCAAAGTGAAGAACATAAAGTTCCGAAATTGGTAAAAGTCTAAATATTTAAGAAAAATATTATAAGACGAAGAAAAAAAAAAGTTGAAATGGAAGTAGTGAAGCAACGAGTATAAAAAAATGAGAAAAATGCAAAAGACATATAAGAGAATGATAAAATGTTAGTTAGAGTTAAGGTTCAAACAAAAACATACCAGTTGGGTGGGGTGTGAGGTGTTAGAATTGCAGCGAAGATGGTAAGGTGGGATGACGAGAGCAAGACGACATGACCTTATATAGTAGTGACGGGAATGTGAAGTTCACGATCATTGTCTCAATGGTGATGATTTAATTAAAAAATGGAGTATGTGCGGTGTTTAGGATAAGAGGCCATTGAATAAAAATGAGAAAATAAAATACATTATTCAGTTAGTGAGCAATTAACCGATAGAAGTTTAATTTTTTAAAAATAAACGATAAAACAATACTGTTTATTTTTATTTTTTACTTTAATATTTATTTATTTTATTTCACATATTTCCACGGTTCAAATTGATGTTGATTTAAAAGTATGAAAAAAAAATATTCAAACACATGCATCAATATTTTTTCTATTAAATTATAATTTTTGTAAATTAAAGTATGATTTGTGCCGTATATATTTAAGTCTGTCAAGAAAATAATTTATATACATTGAAAAAAAAATCTAAATGTTACATTATTTTAAGGAAACATTGTGTATACATAGAGAAATATAATTAGTTTTGACCGACTTTTATATTTACTTTTGTGTCCCATTTAATAGATAAAGAGTATTCGCTCTATTGTGTCTATTTTTTATTTTCTAATTTTATCCTTAATTATTGTTTAAAAAATTAATTATTTTATAATTGATTTATTTTTAACAGTAATTTCTTCTATTTTGACCGTTATTCAAAAACAATTTTTTTAACAATTATTTTATTTAATAATCATTTTAAATTTATTATATATTTTTTTGAAAGTAAATATTATTAATCTTAACTTAAATCCTTATAAAAATTAAAAAATATAAACACAAAAACACATTTTAACTCAAATTCTTATAAAATTTAAAAAATACCAACAACACAACACCACTATTTTCACTAATAATAATAATAATAATAATAATAATAATAAAAACAAAAATGTCACTTCACTCTACCACAAAGTCAAATCAATTTAAACAATATAAAAATTCTGGACACAATACAATCAAATTAAAAACCTTATTAAAAACACATAAATATAAGAAATAATTAAAATTTAATTGTCAGAATAATAATAATGATAAGCGTGTATTTTTCAGCTAATTTTCCTTGTGCTTGTGATTTTCCTTAGAAGACATCGGAAGGAGCGTGGACCTGATAAAAGAATTCATAGGTTTAGGAGAGAAGAGAATGAATGAAAAGTAAAAAGGGGAAAGTGGAAAACTATAGAAATCCGTGGAAAGAACAAAGAACACAAAAGGTTGGTTCAACTTAATTTCCCGAACAACACGCATTCATTCAATTGGGAGCTCTGTTTCATCATCATCTCAGTGCTTCTGATTCCGATTTCAACCACTCTCATGGGTATCTCATGGAGTGGCAGAAGAAGAAACAATTTCATCCAAAACACACCGCCTCCACTCCCACCTCCCCCTTACTATTACCCTCCCCAATCCAACCACCCTCCTCCGCCGCCACCGCAGGGCTACTTTCTCCCTTCCACAACCTCTTACTCCCCGCACAACAACAACTATGCTGCTGCCCCTCCCTTGCCTCCACCGCCACAGCCGCCACCGCCGCCGCAGACCCATTCCATCTCCTTCTATTACCCCAACCAGAATGCCTATCCCAACTACGCCAATTCCGCGCCCAATCGCCTTCACTACCAACCTTTCTACCACCCTCAGCCTAGCATGTTGCCCGCCGCCACTCGCGCCTCTGCCTCCACTCCTCCGCCCTATGTCGATCACCAGGCCGCGAAGAAGATAAGAAACTATGTTAACGTCCACAAAGACACCCTGCGCCTCGAGGTTGACCAGGAAAACCCCGATCACCATCTCATTTCCTTCGTTTTCGATGCTGTCTACGATGGCAGGTAAGGCTTTTCACTCATCTTTCCGAACTCTTTGAAAATTGGATTTGTTTCATCGTTAATTAAGTTTTGCTGCGCTGTGTTATGAGGATCAATTTACTTACAATTCATGTATGAGTTGAGATTGCACGCTAACTTCAGGAGGATACTGATTGAATACCTACTATAGTGGTACCGTGTCTTTATTTATTTTTTAAAATCAGAATACAAATTGTAAGTAATTATCGTGAAATAAGATGAAACAAACTTGTAAGATTCCTATCATCAGGAGTGGCGATCTTGTGGTGTCCGGGTGTGATGATAGAGGAGCAGTAGATTAGTGGAGAGTTTGTCTTTCACAGCAAATTGTGACCAAGCCCAATGGTGGCCCATTTCGTGGTTCTAGTGCCTGATGATGTCTCACTATCCTTGAGAAACCCCGCAACTTACCTTTTGTTTGACTAGGCCTCACAAGTTGTGGCCAACTATCCTTAATTAAGTCGTTTATTCTATGCCTTTTAGTGAGGCTGTGCTCAGATTTAACTCTAGTCTTAATGCCTTGAGATATAGGTAGGAGTTCCTTGTTACTGTCCATAACGTGCCAAAAATATGTTGGACGAATTTTTAACATGAATGAAGTTTGCAACAGTTTCAATGTGGTTTTTTAAGCAAGAACTCCAATTGGTGTTCCAGGTTGAGTAATTTCAAAATTTTGAATCACATTGGAAGACTTAGAGAGTAACCAATTGGTTGGAAATTTTACGTGGACAACAGCTTTTCCTTCCTGCATTTGCATTATAAACATGTTCATGGGTTAAATTTATGATTTCTTTTTTACTTTGAGTGTCTAATTATTTGAAATGAATTTTGTAAGATGCGAAGATTTAAAGATTGAGTGAATTGTGAATATTTTATGAAATATCTTAACTTTTCTAATTCTCTGCTTCTTATTGTTGTGATTGGTAGCATTACTGTCTCCTACTTTGCCAAAGAAGAAGAAAAATGTAGGTTTGTTCCATTATTTCCTGATGCATTTCAGCCAGTCACAATACCCTTTCAGAAAGGAGTTGGCCAGACGTTTAATCAGCCTTCAGGAACAGGAATTGACCTAGGCTTCTTTGAATTGGATGATCTTTCAAAGCCCTCACCTGGAGAAGATGTCTTTCCTCTAGTAATATGTGCCGAAACAAGTTTGAAAACATCCTCGGAAGATGAAACACCGGGTGATTCTGTGCTAGATGCATCACCTCACATGCAAATAACTCAAGGTGTCTTGGAGAAAAGTAATGGTGCTGGTCCTTTCCAGATAAAAGTAGTTAGGCAGATTTTGTGGATTGATGGTGTTAGATATGAGTTGAGAGAGTTATATGGAATAGCAAGCTCATCTGCAGCTGATTTTGACGACAATGATCCCGGGAAGGAGTGTGTCGTATGCATGACTGAACCAAAGGATACAGCTGTCTTACCTTGTCGACATATGGTAAGATTTCATTTCAAATGTGCCTATATATTGGTTCGTGCGAATAATAGAAGTTATGGATCAAACTGATACGTAGTCCTGTATAATAGCATAATTTGTATTTGCGTGAGATCGCTTGTGGAAGTTAAGATATCATGGGGATTATTTAGACATGGTTCATTCGGATTCGTAGGCCTGGAAGCATAGCTAGTATTGCATGAGATTCTCCTACCTTCATATGTTTTTCTTTTCAAGGCCGTGAGATGTCATGTGATATATCATGCATATAGTCTAAAATCGTAGATCAAATATCGGCACTTACACATACTGTGGGTGAAATGACTATAGAGTGTTTTGTTTCTTCCTGACTAATAGCAATAAATGTAATTTCTTGGTGGTAAAATCCTTCCTGTTAGTAGCAACAGAAGATCGTTTTAGTGTACTTTATTTTTCATAATAACTTAGTTTTTGGACTACTTTTACTAACTGATGAGCGTTTTTCAATTGTCAAACCCTGTTTTTTCTTAATCAGCGTCGCATGATATCATTAGAGTTTAGAAACATATCGTTACAACTCACTAGTTGTGAATTTAAATATATATTTATATTCTAATTTAACATTTTTCTGCCCAGCCAAATTAAGGTTTATTAAACAAGGGTTGCCCCAGCCTTTCTTCAGGATTAACATCAACATAATTTTTTCACCCATGCTTGCATTACTTGTCAGAATGTATATTTTCGTATTGATCATTCTCAATGACTTCTGTTGTGTTTTTCCAGTGTTTGTGCGGTGACTGTGCAAAAGCTTTGCGACTTCAATACAATAAATGCCCTATATGCCGTCAGTCTATCGAGGAACTCATAGAGATCAAAGTAAACAATGACAATCAATGAGATTTTTCTTCTGATGCCAAGTTGCAGGGTATTATCAATAAATTGCTTTAAGAAATTCCCCCTGTTTTTCAAGTTTGCAGTAAGGTAGTATATAGCAATTTCTTTCTTCTTTTTGTAAATTTAGTCAATAATCTGTTTATAGTTTTTGTGATGTGTTCATGGGAAAATTAGATCTTTCGTGATTGAAGGCTTCGTCCCGTGTCATCTATATTGTACAGGCAATCATTTTTCTGTAGTTTGTCATTGATGATGTTTATTGTCTTGAGTTATTCATGAATAAGGGAGAAATGAGATAATACCTTGGTCCATAAACGAATCTTTGAAAGTTATTACATATTTAAACTTGTATAGTGGATGCTTGAAACATATTACCGCTGTGATTTATGTGATGTCCCATATTTTGTTTTAATGGGGGCTAGAAGAGACTGGGTGTTGAGTGTTAAGTAGAATAAGATGGTTTTCAAATAATCTAACAGAATAGAAAACCTAAATAGGATCTAGAAATCAGTGGTTCTCTCAAATGATAGATGAAGAATATATGTACCTTCATAGTGAGCCTACTTTTAGGGTTTATTTTTTTCTTAAGAAAAGAAGAAAGATAATAATTACCATTAGAAATTGTTTATATTTAAAACGACAGTTTTTTTGTGGATATTTTTTTTTTTAAATATGTTTATGTTATAATGAAGATCTTCTTTCATTAACCCTTTAAAACTTTTAATCCTATCAAATAACAATTATCTTTAGAAAGGGTTCTATTTTAATTGATTTATAATTTAATTTTTAACTATTTATTTGTCAATATTTTGATAATGTCAGATGTCTCTTGAGAGGCTAAAACTTAAATGTTCATCCTTATTAACCTATGGTATATTGTGTTTGGATTTATGTTTGAAAGTTGCTAAATGGACTTTAAAACATCCTGATGCATGAAAGAGAGAAGTGTTTTTTTTTAGTATTGAATTATTGATGATATCATTTTCATTTTATTTTCGTAAAACAAGTTAATAAACATTACCAAGTGCTTACATGCGTACAAGGATGATACATATGTTTTCACTTTAAAAATAAAAATGATTATAGTGAAACTTATATTGGTTCCGTTAGAGTTTTAAAAGAAATAACTAACAAAAATTGGAAGTAATTATAACACAATCATAATGCACATTGATCCCGTTGGGCAACTTAACAAATTAGACATATTTATGGACATGTAATTTTATGCTCATATAATTAACTTTCCACTATATTGTCTAACAAACGAAGATAAGATGATGTTTAACCAAGGCAATATTTCGTAAATCTTTTTCTTGACTCGAGTATTCTACCAAACTAATGTTGACAACAACTATCAACAATTAATATTAAGTAAGCTTAAACGTTGCATCGACTTACTCTTAAAGATGGAAAATTAGGTAAAATCATTATCTTATCATCAATTTGAAGAAACAGGTTGATATTTTCAACCCTTTTAATATATTAACTCTTTATGTTAAAAGTTGAAAATGTAAGTTGAACTTGGGCCATCCCTTCCCAAGTTGGGCCAGTGAACATTCTGTGAGTATTTTTGTCTTCGTTTTATTGCTCGTTCTTGGGCTTGTTCATTAAGTTTGTAATATTTCGGGCTCTAGGCCCGAGGGTGTTTGCAATACAAGTTACTATATAAAAAAAAACATGGAGATTTTACAAGGTGAAACTGGACTCTATCCAAAAGAGACACATATATTTAAAATATGACTTTTGAATGTAAAGACTTTCATACTGTAAACTAACTCAAAATTATTAAAGTATGAGTTCTGAAAATTATTATTATAAAAACTAACATATTATTATATAAATGATAATGTGTAATTAAACAGGAGCGTGAGTGTCATAATTGTTTAGTAAATGACCTATCAAGCAATTTCCCACTCAACCTTAAGTTAGTTTATAAGACACTACATATCTGTCTCCAATTATTAAATTATTGCAGAGTTCACATGTTTTAGTTATGATTAATGATATCGCCTCTGTTATTCACACAGTATCATTCATCATGAAGTAAACTTCACACTCTTGGTAGATGTGAACAACTTGAGAATAAGAAACAAAACACACATAATGTGAGGGCGTATCCAGTGGAAAAATATACACACACATGCTTTGGGAATACGAAATACGAAGTACAATAGAAGCAATTAGTTCTTACTAAGTTGTTAAAAAAAAACTTGACATGATTGTGTTTTGGTATAGCAAAAGAGAAAAAAAGTTGAAAACCAAGAATGAGGGCAAGGTATACGAAAACATCAAAAAGTTCATCCGAGTTCTCTACAATTTTGATGACAGTGACTTAAAAAAGACAAAGAAGGTAAAAAGGTAAGAGAGAAAGTGAGAAATTAAATGCGTGGTAAAGAAAAAAAGGAGGTGATTAGTGAGTTTAGGAAATGGTTATTGTTTATACAAAATAATAATGGTAGGTAATAGTTAAAGCGTTCCAATTTCCGGTGTAAGTAAATAAGAAAAAAAATATAGCAGAATGAATAGAAGAAAAGAATCGGGAATAGTAGAAGAATGAAAAGTTTTCCGTTGTGGTAAAAGGTTGTGTACACCTGCAGTGCATTATTAATTTCCCATAGCATGCTAAAATGTAGTGCGATAAAGAACAGAGCATGTGTGAGGTGCAACTGCAAGTGTACTGTTGTAGGTGAGGGTCAATAAATACTCTCAAATCTTAATGTGTAAAATCTTATTCTCACTCATCAATCACTATCCAAATTAAGAGCATGTGGTTGCTTATGCCAAGTCTTGGACGTAAATAGCAATGCCCTTGCATGGCTGCCCAACTCATTCCCCAATCCAACCTTAGAGACAAAATCTGTAAAATCATAACCCTAAATATGGATCCACCTATTCATCTCAAATTAACAATTACCCACCACTCCTTCCACTTAAGTCCATCCTATCATACCTCTCTCTCTGCCTGTCACCATCACAGAACCACCATTCATTTTTTTCATTTTCTACATTTCCTCCTATTTCTTTACTCCACTTTCCATCACACACAACAAACAACTCTTCCCATCTTTTATCTCTTCAAATTAACCTTACAACTACACACTTTATCTTTATCTTGCAGGTGATATCAATTGTTGTGTGACGGATATCAAACAAAATCACAGTAAAATTGTGATATTTGGAATGTTATGCTTTTACATAATAAAGGTTACATGCTGACTAATAGCTATAATTTTTAGTCTAATGATAAATACCGAATCGTAACACTTTGATTGTACCTACTTTGATTTCAATTCCAACCTAATGAGAACATTATTGACTTTTATCGAAGCATGCACTAATTAGTTATTGTTTCTTGTGATCCTTACAGGACAAATGCTCTTTGGCAGTAAAGTGACATGTCAAAAGAAATAACGGTTAAAATCAGAGGAACATGTTCATAAGGGTGATCACATTTTTAGGTTTTGAAGAAGGGCAAACAGCAAGAATGATTTTGCCTGAAAAAAATAAATGAAGTGCAGAAATGGAAGAAAAAAACAAGAAACCTGGTTCAATGTGGTTTATCAGTATCCAAAGGGTTGGCTGGTTTGTTTTGGTATGATTAGGAGTTTATAGCCATTTTCCATCGGGTAGGCCCATTTTTAGAGTACTATAGTTACCACTCTAGCTATGTATGTCCAAGTAAAAGGTAAAACTCTCTCGATAAATTATCTGTTAAAGGATGAATTTGTGTTGAATTTTTTCAGAAGATTATACGTTGAAAATTGTGTTTCTGGTTTTATTCATAGAAATAAATAGATGAGTCCATGTTAAAATCTGTGTACATTTTAGGAGAAATTGACACATTTTGGTATGACATGATCATGTGCAAATTATCCATTCCCAGTTCTG
>Ga0214544_1000977_pt1 | contig 57089 bp, 27 predicted proteins | sample CNSS3metaG_FD_160074 | JGI IMG/M metagenome (GOLD analysis project Ga0214544, IMG submission 160074) | Root nodule microbial communities from cowpea collected in UCLA plant growth center, Los Angeles, California, USA - CNSS3 | ecosystem: Host-associated > Plants > Roots > Nodule | place: USA... | reverse complement strand
TTCATATCTAGTGAACGAGAATCTAATTTCACTTGGGCCCTAGAAAGATTTAGAGGATTATTCATGACCTCTGAGGGCGGTCCACAAGTAATTGTGAGCGACTGAGACCTTGCTTTGATGAATGCTATTGGGAGTGTTTTTCCTGATTGTTATCATCTCCTCTGCCGATTCCATATTCATAAAAATGTGCAAGCGAAGTGTAAAATGTTAGTAAATTCTGTTGACGCATGGGATGTTGTGATGGAAGCATGGGAAAATGTTATGTATTGTGAAGATGAGTCGTCCTTTAATGATTGTGTTGACCGCCTTCGTCATGTTTGTATCTCATGGCCTTTATTCTTTGAGTATGTCAATGAAAGTTGGATAATTCCTTATAAAAAATTCTTTGTAAAGGCATGGACAAATCGAGTAATGCATTTAGGAAACACAACATCAAACAGGTATGTTTCATTGTTATTATCATCAATTATGTTCTTAATTCACTTATAATATTGTTTATGTTAAATATAATAGGGTTGAATCAGCGCACTAGAGCCTGAAGAAAGTTCTAGGAAGCAGTATGGGAGACTTATGCTCGTGTTGGGATGCAATCCATAACGTTATTATCCTCCAACATAATGAAATCAAGGCATCTTTTGAAAAAAGTATAAATCTGATCAGTGACGCGTATAAGGGAGGCATGTATAAAAGATTGGTTGGAATTGTATCAAGACATGCTTTAGGACTCATTGCTGATGAGGTTGAACGAGTCAATCATATAGGATTTGACAGCGGGAGTTGTGGATGTGTGTTGCGAGCGACATATGGTTTACCATGTGCTTGTGAATTAGCACGATATGTCTATGGGGTGATTCCTCCGACTGTTCTTCATATAATGTGGACTAGATTAAGCTTCTCAAATATTTCATCAAATGAATCGCTTCCTAGGTTATGCATAGACAAGGAAATTGATATGGTTGTGAATCGTTTCAGTGAAGTCGATATTGTAGGAAAAGTAACAATCAAACAAAAGTTACATGAAATTGCGTGTCATGCAATGACATCAATGGTGGCTCCAATGCGAAAAGTTAAAACCAAAGGTGCACAACAAAAAAAAGGAAGATGAAAGATGCTGGTCTCTCTATGCCACCTCTCAACAAAAGCTAGTATCAGACCCTTATCAGGATATTCATATATTATATCACATAGTGGCATCAACCCTGAATTTTGAACAAATGGCTGAATAGCTGCATGACAAACTCCGAATCTTTTCAATTTCTTGCCATGGGACACTAACTTCATGTCCACTCGGTCCTAATAAAAACCATTATACAAATATTATAAATTCATCCACCAATTTCAACAAATAAATTATTAAAGTACAATACTAACCTGGCCATCCCAAATAGCACATGCCACATGATCAGCAAATCCGGTCAACAAAGATGTATCCTCGGGTCCTCCAGGAAATCCTCCTAAAACATCGTGGTCCTGCCCGGCAACAACCTCCTTATGCTGAATTATATTTTCTTGCTCCTCATGAATATCAGTAGGAACTGGTAATGATGGACTAGCTTCTCCATGACTAGTTGATGAACCACCTTCCCCATGAGATGATGGACCACTCTCTGTATGATGACCCTTACCTCTTCTACGAACAGATGCAGTAGGTCTCTGCCTAGGCTCTTGCTCAGAAGCCTCAGCATGTGAAGAACTTGAGCCACCACGATGAGCTCCTCTTGTCCTAGCCATGTCTGTAATTAAAAATAAAATTATTCGAACAATATAATTAATTAAAATTATCCAAAATTATAAATAATAATTATAATTTTTACAAATAATAATTATTTATAATTATTAATATTCAAAATTATAATATATTATTATTATTCAAAATTATAATTATTTAAAATTATATTTACTCAACAATAAAATTAATTAAAATTAAAATTATACAAAATCGTAAATAACTAAAATTTTAATTATTCAAAATTATAATTATTTTAATTTATATTTACTCAATAATTAAATTAAATAAATTAAAATTATTCAAAATTATAATTATTTAAAATTATAATTATTTAAAATTATATTTATCAATAATAAAATTAATTAAAATTTAAATTATTAAAAATCATAAATAACCAAAATTTTAATTATTCAAAATTATAATTATTTGAATTTATATTTACTGAATAATAAAATTAATTAAAATTTAAATTATTCAAAATGGTAAATAACTAAAATTTTAATTATTCAAAATTATAATTATTTCAAATTATATTTACTCAATAAAAAATCAATTAAAATTAAAATTATTCAATATCGTAAATAACTAAATTTATAATTATTTAAAATTATAATTATTTAAATTTATATTTACTCAATAATAAAATTAATTAAAATTAAAATTTATCAAAATCATAAATAAATAAAATTTTAATTATTCTAAATTATAATTATTTAAAATAATAATTATTTAAATTTATATTTGCTCAATAATATAATTAATTAAAATTAAAATTATTCTAAATCGTTAATAACTAAAATTTTAATTATTCTAAATTATAATTATTTAAAATTATATTTACTCAATAATAAAATTAATTAAAATTTAAATTATTCAAAATCGTAAATAACTATAATTTTAACTATTTTAAATTCTAATTATTTAAAATTATAATTTTTTAAAATTATATTTACTTAATAATAAAATTAAATAAAATTAAAATTATACAAATCGTAAATAACTAAAATTTTAATTATTCTAAATTTTAATTTTTTAAAATTATAATTAATTAAAATTAATAATAATTAAAATTAATTAATATCAAAATTATTTACATTAAAATTAAAATTAAGTAAAAAAAATTACGGAACACGTCATTACGTTATTACGGAAGTGGAACTCGCCTACGGAAGTGGCGTACAGAAGTCACGCCATACTCTACAGAAGTCATATGCTCTTACGGAAATCAATAATGTTTACTTTCACGGAACTCAGTTTTAACTACGAAACGGTATTGATGGCTTACGGAAGTCGACTTCCGTAAGTGCCATTTTTTTTTTTGCTTCCCAACCTGGTTCTATGAAAGTCCACGACTTCCGGGTTTGTGTTTTTACATATCTATATTCAAATAAAAAATAATAACTACATGGCAGAAACAATCAAAAAATTAAAAAATTAAAATATACAACAGGATAGCTTTATTTACCTGTTGGAGAGGAATGGTGAAGGGAAGAGGAAGAGCGGACAAAAAAATAGATGGAGTGGGGCACGACAGTGAGGCAAAAAAATGGAAGGAGTGGGGCACAACACTGAGGCACATTAGAGAGGTGAGTGGGACAGATGAGAGATTGGGGGAGTGTGCGACGGCTAGAGTTGAGTAAAAACAAGTGAAGCATTAAATAGGAAAGAGAAATAGAGATTAATTGATTTAAAATTTTAAAATACTAAAAGGGTAGTTTTGAAATTTATGAAAAGTTTGGAGGTGCAGAAGAAATATTTGGGGTGCAGGAAGAAAACCACTTCTATTTATTGTGAGTGAATACAAAGCCCAAAACACTTACAAACAATTGAAGTGTATCCGTCTGTTAAACTTTTTTATGCACTTTATTCATTTTTTTAAAACTATTATATCCTTTGAACTCATATTTAAGATTGGTTTATCTGTAACAATTTTTTCTATTGATTGACAGTGAGTTCCATTTGTCCTATGTTAAATAAATAGAACAAAACTCTCACTTTCTCTTTTTTTGTCCTCTTAATTAGAATGGCATTTAAAAATATATTTAAAACAAGAGAATAAGTCTTTTAAGTGGAATTTTAAAAAATAATTAACACTATATTGTTGTGTCTTTTTTGTGATAACACTCAAATTTTAAAACTATTTTTAGTTTCTCAAAATTAGAAAAACAACTAAACTTGAAGAATAAAATTTAGGATTTAAAATCTAAGGTTTATAATTGTTTTTAATGCTAAAAAACAATATTAAAAACTAAAAAAAAAATTTAAAATTTAAAATCAAAATTACCACAAATTCCAAGATAAAAAAACATAATTAAATAAAATATAAATAATTTTGAACCTTTTAAATTCAACTTGTTTTACTAAAGATAAGAAATTGGTTGAGGAGTCACTTCACTTAACTGGAGAGACAAAAAGTTAGGTCAGTTAGTCAATAATAACTAAAAAAAATTTATTGTCACAGGTGAGCTCTACCACAAATAAATAAATAAATTAAATATATAATACAAATACAGCAAAATCCATTTACACAGTGGTTGCAACTCAACCATCACGCGCAACTGCTACTAATTGAAGCTTGTTGTCACTATTATTGTGACTAACATTATTACAATTATTATTATTAGTGTTAGAAGCACGAAACGATTCGTTTTGGTGCGGCTTTTTCCTGTGCTTAAACAAATAAAGCAGCGCCGAAGCCACTAACAGGATGCCACCTGTGATTCCGCACACCAGACTCGCCGTCATCAGCGCCTGTCCCACGTGGCTTCTTCTGGCGCCGCCAACTCCCCACCACTGCGGCGGAAGTGACTCCGTCATGTTACCGGGTGGAACGTCGGAAGCAGAAGAGCCCTTGCTGGTGCTGAAGAAGGACCTCATATCCGGCGAGGAATTGGCCGGCGGCGAGGCCTGAAAGAAGAGGCCGTGCTCCGACGGCCGGAGATCTCGCCCGGCGGAGGAACTTCCGGCGAAGAGTAGCGCGATCGCGATGAGGATCGCGGTGGTGAGTCCCCAGAGCGACGACATCAGAAGAAACGGGTGGAGCGTTTGCGTAAACACAAGAGAACGGTAGTGACTGGTTTGAACGGTTATATATATATATATATATAATATTAATGTATTATTGACTTTCATAAATCAAAGTAAAGCATTTTATATTATTAATTATAAAATTATTAATTTTTCTAAAGGTAAATATATTATTATAAATAATAATAATAATAATAATAATAATAATAATAATAATCAAGCATATTTGAATGCTGTAAAAATTAGCAAATCTATGAGTATGTATACAAAAGGAATACGAGAGGTTAGTATACAATTTTTAAGCTAAATTTTGTACTTACAGCTACTTAATAAATCCCTTTTTCTTTTACTATTTTATTTTTTATCTAGTTTTTTTCTCAATCTCTTGCTGCTTTAATTGTACTATTCGTGTTAATTTATGCACTCTTTCAAATCACTCAATATTATTTAATTATTATAGTTATCTCTTTCTTTTATTTTAATTTCTTTTAAAATAGCGATTCCAGTTATCTCTTTACCACAATTATTTAATAATTTTGTAAGGATCTTATTTCTGAAATTTATATTTTTTTCAAAAGAAAATAAAAGTTCTGTTTGTTGAGTGTTAGTATTTTTATTTCTTTTTGGGTTGCTTAGGTTTTAAGCGTTTCCTTGTGTGACTACCTGTCCGTCACTCTCACCGCTTTCTGTATTGTCCTTTTCAAGTCATTGTTTTCTATTTTCTTTTATTTATTTTCTCTTTATCATGTCAAAATTACACCTTTTTTCTGTGACTTTAATTCCACTTTTATATTGATAGGGAGTTTATTAAAAATAAATGTTAAAAAAATAATAGTTCATAGCTCATGAAGTATTACCTCTTGAATTATTTTTCAAAAATGGTCTAATTAATTTAATATTTTACAAAACCCACATCTAAATTAATTATTTAATTGGTGTATTTAAGACAGAAAAACATTAATTTTATTATTATGAACCAAAAGCTTAAAATCCTGTGAATGATTAGCGATGAAAATGTCCTTGCTTCTCGACGTACTGAGCAAAAAATTTCTGAAATCAATGTCTTTTATCATCTATGTTACAAATGTGCACTCCCAATTGTTTTGAAATAGGAAAGAAATGTCACAATTAAATAAGACAATAACTGAAAGGGGCTCACATGTTTCTTCATTCATGATTCTAGGTTAGGCTTATCCTTTTATAGGATTGACAATCCTTCTTAACATAATTCAGAATTTGGCAAAAGAAAACATTCTGCTACCCTTAACAAAATGGACTCTACCAGATAGTACTTGCTGGGTTTTTCAATTCTGTATCGATCAAAAGAACACAATGTATCATTGCAATTTACTGATACAGAACAGCTACAGCTACTAAAGCAAGCTGCTGGATGAATATTATTTTTATTAAAAGCACCAAATGAAAATGTTTTGCATTTTTCTTGTTTCAGACAAAGGGGACTACTACTCTGCAATCTGCACTAAAGAATCTTCTCAGTAGACTTCAACATGCCACTGTTTGTTCTTCTTAAGCTGAGAAAGCTTCTCTTCCCAACTTTCTCCTCTTTGCTCAGCAACCCTCTTCAGTGTGTCTTGGATCCCAGGCATCATACCTTTCAGACCACAGAAATATATGTGGGCCCCGTTATCCAGGAGTTTGAAGATTTCATCACTATACTCCTCAATCTTATCCTGAACATACATTTTTCCCCCATTCTTGTTCTTTTGTTCTCTGCTAAGGGCTCGATCATAGCGGAAATTATTTGGGTAATCCTTCAGGTATTTACTGAATTCCTCATCATAGAGAAGACTGTCAGAGTTGGCAACGCCAAGGAAAAGCCATGCCAGTCCACCGAACTTGTAGTTAGGGACAGATTCCATGAACATTCGACGTAGATAGCCTCTGTATGGAGCAACACCAGTGCCGGTGGCAATCATTATATGGGTAGCATTAGGGTCATCCTCAGGCAAAAGCATTATCTTCCCTGAAGGGCCTGCCAAAAAAATTGTAGCTGATTCAATTCCTACCCAGAAAGATGTAAGTTCACCAACATTCAGAATGGACAGTTGACACCCAAGACCAGTTAACAATAACAACCAAAACTTTCTCATGATGAACATAGAAATGCAGTCATGCAATAACCCGTAAGCTATTGTACAATATATACTTTCTCCTTATTTGGTTTGTCACATTTCTTTACTATGCTACACCATACTGTAAGAGTTTGATGTTAACCAGTAGAACAAATGTTAAAACTTAAGAGCTGCTAAAGTGTGAACAACTGGTTCACTAGTATACTGCATGAAAACCTTACAAAGTTCAGAGAATTTAAGTACATCAAATCACCTTGTCTGTTCAATTTCAAATCATTGTTTATGAAAATGAGTTTTTTCTCACAATCACAACGCGCATCATTTAAGCAAATTGCTGCCATCACATATGATTAAACAGAAAACAAACAGCAGTAAACAAGCTATATTCCGACATTACATTGAGGAAGTATAGATTAGAACACAATCTGGTAAGGTGCGTAGAACACACCTATGGTAACAGGAAAAACAAGAAGCTACTGATCATGGCAACATCAATATAAAAAGATATTAAAACTTGTTGGAATACAAATGTTGGTTACACAAGAAATTAGAGAGTATGTCAACCTTTGCTGAAGTAAAAAGGGTTAAGCCTTACCTGTGATCTTAATTTTGTCTCCAGGTTTTGAGTCACACAGAAAATTGCTACAAACGCCATTCTTGGACGGATCTTCCTTTCCTGTCTCAGGATCATAGTAAACAGCACGGCGCACACACAAGCTGGCTGTTTTACCATCAAAAGAGTCTCCATACCTCGTGGAAGCAATCGAATATAGTCGTACATTGTGGGGAGCCCCGGGTTTCTTTGGATTTTCACCCTGTCACCCATGTAAAATGGTATTTACAACTTGTGAAATTAATTTAGAATTTTAACTCCTACATCTGATCCCACAAAAAAGGAAAAAAAAATGCTTTATACATGAATTAATAAGCCAAAAGGCACCATTAGTTTTCAGATGGAAGGTGGAGAGGGGAGACAGAATCAGCTTGATGATGACTACTAATCACAAAATTCTACAGCAAAAGGACATATAATTAAACATTGTAAATATTTAAAACCCATTCCTTCATCAAGATTATTTTATCAGAAAAATCTTAACGCAAAGATAAATCAGAAAGAATGAGAGGGAAGCATAGAATAACAATCAGGAATACGTCACTTACTGGAGGAATAACACCATAACTCTGTCCTTCCCAGTAGGGAACATTTCCACCATGATCAATCACAATATGACAAGTTTCCCCAGGAGCTTTCGGTCCCACAAGTCTCTCAACAGACACAATTGTTGCTGTATAGGGTTCTTTAGGCTTGTACAAATTCAATGGAGGTTCTTCAGCATCTTCCAGTTCTAAAGGTGAGACAGAAACTTTTGGTACACTTGCTTGTTGCACTGACATGCATACCACATTTCTACTTCTTAAACAAGAGCTGTTAGCCTTCAAGTCCAAAGTTAATACTGGTGCCCATGACTTATCCCGAAAGTTTAAGTTAGGGGCCTGCACCGTCAAGTGTAGTTTTTGTTAAAAACAGAATCTCTTATTCTACCAACTGCAGTATTATGTTCTTAGTTCTTTGAAAATCAATTAATACATAACAACACAAGCATCTATGGAAACAAGATTGTACAAACCCCATACACATGTGCTAAGTAGAACTCTAACTAAAACACCACTGTTCTGGGAAAACCAAAATACATCAATGCCAAAGCTCTACATTTCTAATATAGAATTAAAAATACCCCAGTTGCACCATACAAGTAGAAAACCATATATAACACCAGTTACCAACTACAACCAAAAGCTATTTTTGACCAAAAGATAAAACTTTCACCTTTGCCCAGTGTTTGTTCCACTCCATTACAGTTTTGCATGTATGGAAATGAAGCAAATCTAATCTATAGTAAAACACAGCCCTTTGGCCCCTTTCTAAACTCTCAGAAATAAACATGTTCATCCACTGATCTGTGTAATTGAACTTGACCCCTCGAGGTAATCAACATACTCATAAAAAGCTAGCATAACTGCATATTCCTCAGACAGTTGGATCGGTTATTTAACATGACACAAAGAACAGAAACATCAAATAACTTCTAAAGTCAAAAGGCAGACAAAACGAAACAGAAGTACTATCAAACCTTGAACGCAGATCTTCTGAGAGACAAATCGCTGCCAACAGGAACAGTTACAGCCGCCTGCTAAACCCCATAAAAGTCTTAGTACTCGTCAATTAAATTTCATGCACAAACTGATAAAATTTCTGAGCTTAAAACTCCACTCACGTTAAATTTCTGAGCTTTGACTTTCTACAAACACATCTCCACACACCAACAAAAACCCAAACGAAAAATAGAGAAAAAAGAAAAGTAAAAATAAAAAGTTGGAATTTTGATTCCGATTAGAGTGACCCATTGGTTCTGGAAAGACAAAAACAGTGACAACATGGAGAAAGGGAAATGGGTGAAAGGGAAGTACCTGAGACAAAGTCAAATGAAACATCCTGAGATCGAGAAGAAAGAAGCTGTAGTGGCTATCAGAGCAGAAGATGTGATTGGAAAAAGGGTAGATTTGAAAAACAGAGAAGTTGTTAGAAGGGTGTAATATAAAGAAGGTAGCACACCAAAGACTGTTCAAACTGGTCTTGATTTGGGTTTTTCGATGATCCTTTGGCGAAAGGGAAAGGTCGGCTTTGTTTTTTGGCTCCTGGAGTGTTAAACCATCTCTACCACCTTCTCCTCAATAAGGCTGCTATAGTTACATCAATTTAGGAATACTTTAACTTAATTAAACACTATTAATACAATTAGTAATTACTCCTTCTGTTGATTATTATTTAAAAAATATTACTAATATATTATATTGTTGTCATTATTAGGGGGTAAAAGAGGTCTGCGGGCTGGTCCACTATCTGCAAAAATTGGACAAATTGGATTGGTGCTTTTAATCTGTTAACCTGTTTTGATCAGTATTTTTTTGTCCAGTTGAGATCGTGGGTTAGAGATGGAACTTGATGGGCTCTTTTTTTAAATAAAATATAACTTTTTTATATTATATTACTTGAAAATCTAAATATAATGATATTGTAAATTAAATTATTAATATTTCTTAAATCATTAATTATAATAAATCAATTTAATATGTAAAGCTAATAATTATTTTAATTAATTTAATTAAAAATATTAATTAATTAACTAAAACTTAAATTATACTTGTAGTGTGTTTATATATATATATATATATATATATATATATATATATATATATATATATATATATATTAAAAGTATAAAATTAAAAAACTAATGGACTAACCCTTCAATCCTTTGACTCATCTTTTAATAAAACAAGTTAAAATTTTCGATCTATTTTCTTTCGGTGGACTAACCCGCCCTAATGGCTATTATTACTAACTTTTCAAAATAATTTTGTTACTATTATTTATTCGTATAAGAAAGATATACCTATAATGTTTAATAAAAAAAAAATATATTCTGAAAATAGCATCTGTATCTTCTAATGTATGAATAGAGATAAGGATAGTAATTTAATGGTTTCTTTTATTATTAAATGAAGTTATTAATAAATATAAAACTTGTGTTTTTAAAAAAAAAAAATAGTTAATAGTTATTATAATATTATTTTAATGTTCTCTGTCCAAATTTAAAAAAATTATTGCAAGTGATGAAATTAATGTTTTTATATATATTTAATCGTTTGTTTTACATACTAAAAGTTGTATATAATTTGAGAGTAAAACTTAATAAAATGTGTTTAAATAAAATATTGCGATGGAATTGAATTTGAGCTCTAAAATAGACAATATAATTATGACAATGCTTAAGTAATCTGTGATGATCAAAATATTAATCCGTGTTATATTACAATTCAATTATTGTTATTATATATAAAAGATGTCGTATTTTCAAACCATTACATTAAATATAACTTTCTAGCAAGCAATAGAGTAAAATATAATGGCATATTCAATTTATTTTTTTCCAAATTATACACACATTACAAATGTTTTTCACAAATAAAAATATCTGTTATGAGGGAGTGTACAGTTTCTATATCCTAAAAATGCGCTTCTGTTACATAAAAGAAGAATTACAATTTATATCAAGATGTGTATAATTTTAGGTAGAACAACAAACCATGTCTGGATCAGGAGAAAATAAATAAAAATAAATAAATCATGTGAAACACTAGAAATAATTGAAGAAAATAAGACTAAATATTACAATTAAAGAAAAGAATTAAATAATTAATGGTACAAGTTCAATAATCTGTTAAAAGGAAAAGAGACATCTGAAGCAATAATATCCCTTTCAACATTTTCAAAACTCAGTTTTCCTCTTTTTCTATCGAAGACACCACTTCTAGTTTAATTAAAAAACTTTTGTGTAGATGTAAGAAAAGAGTTTCAAAAATATAAAATCCAAAAATATAAAATAAATCATTTTAGTATTTCAAATATTAAAAGAAGCTACATCTCAACTTATAACTAAAGTTTCTATTAAATCAAATCACACGTTATTATTGGCATTTACTCCTTACATAAAAGGTCGAGTCTTTTAAAAATGATCATACAAAGATTAAAGTTAAAATAAAAAAATTATTACAACCTTAATAAGAAGCTTGCATCAAAGAAAGAGTAATTGTTACAACCTACGTGGAAGTAAAATAAGACTTCATAGAATAATCTTTGAATTCAATATTACCTCACAAAAACAACTATTCGAGATTACCTAACACCAATAATTATAGGAACAAAAAGTTGGAAAATTTTACTCTACTAGTAAAGGATAGCCGTGAACTACTTTTTTTTTAATCAAAAAGCAATTAATTTTCTGGATGATACTAAAATTGTAATTAAATTAAAAACAGCTTCCACATATCACATTTTAAAGCGATCCAATAACAAATATTTCCTCCAGCAAAATTGAAAGGTACTTCGATCGGTATAAAGTGGCAACAAAAAATTGAATAAACACTAAAAAGACTACTCAGTACTTAACAGGGGCAAGAACATCAAGTTGAGAACCCAGCTTCTCCTCAGCAATCTTCTCGGCTTTCACTCTCAACTTGTTGAGCTGCTTCTTTCTCTCGTAAACCAACTCTGCCTTATCCTTTCTCTTCTTCTCCAATTCCTGCAATCAATAGTAAAACAATTACTCACATAGCCCAAAACAATTACACACAACAGAAGCACAACGTTTCCATCAATCTAATTTTCATGCCCTCCAAGATTGAACAAGTAAAGAACAAATTTTCTTATAAGCGAACATATCATATTAAAGAATAGTAACTATAGTTACCTATACTCCAAAATTACATAATGGCACAATCATAACTATAATAATAATTGATAGAAATGGGCAATACTAGATAACTGTCACCATGTCTACCCACATTCCCAAACCCCATCCACTATCACAATTAATCAAAAACAGCTAAATAGCAAACAAAAATATATATTCTCCACACTGGACAAAGAGATCATATAGAATGTATTCTAATCACTTTCACGAAATATAAATTTGCAGTTACCCATCACAAGTTTACAAAGGCAAAAACTTACCCTGATGGTATCGTAGTAGCTCCATCCAACTTCAGATGATAACCTGCCCAACACACAATACTTGTGTCCTTTCTGAAGCCTCAAAACCCTGATTCCAATTTCAATCAATTAGCTTAAATTCCACAAAGCAAACAAACAGATTCATTCAATGTAATATAGTTCAACAGGCAAACCCTAACAATATAACGATTTTCCACACTTGCATCCAATTATAAATCAGCATAAATGTTTAGTTCATTAATTGCGACAGAAAAAAAAAACCCTAATATCATACAAGGAACAATTGTGATACCTAGCCAACATATGTACAATTAAAGTAAGACACATTATTAAAAATAACAAAAAAAATAATAGTTTAGGAGGATAAAAGACATACTTGAGAGCATCAGGAACAACCATTCTCTTGGTCTTGTCATACGGAGGAGGAATCCCCTCATAAACCTTCAAACGATCAAGAGCAGCTTCCCCACGTTTTGTCTTGTGTGGTATCATTCTACAAAACGCAATACAAAATTCAAAAACCTCACAACGAATTCAAAAAAGACAATTGAAACTGACCTTAATCGACCCGAACACAATTATAGGTTTTCGTAAAAACAAAGAATAAAAGAAAACGAAGAAACATTTGAAAAGAGAAAAGTGACAGACCCACGAACGGTACGCCAGAAGATCTTAGCGGGGGCGCGGAAGTGGATTGGGCCATGAGAAGGTTTGGTGTTCATGCGTTTGCGCAGGAATCTCATGTACTTCATCTTCTGCCTCACGAGGCCACCGGAGATGCAGATCTCTTCGCACCGCACCACCACTACCTTTTGACCGTTGAGAAGTTCTTTCGCCACAATGGACGCGAGTCGACCCAGCATGTGGTGCCGCGCGTCAACCACCACCCTCTTCGCGCAGATTCCCGAACCTGACACCATCTTCACTTCACCACACAGCACAACACAACGGCACAAACCCTTTTCCCTCACGGTGCCCGGTGCTTATGGAGGACAACATTAGGGTTTTTGAAGTTGCCTCTGGGCTGGGATTTTGGGCCGAGCCCAACTCGCTTAGCATACTTTCTATGTAACTAATTATCATTTAGGTTTTTTAATCCCGTTCAACATAAAAGTTTCAAATTTTTATATTTAGTATTTAGGAATGAGAGAAATCTTCTTCAACCACACCTAACTATTTAGTATTTATAAAATATTGTTTTTCAGAGATATTATTATAGAAAATAAAAAATAATTCAAAAAAATTGTATTTAACCCATAAATTTCCGATTATTCCCAGAATATATTTCTTACACGCAATATGTAAGGTATTTTTAAATCAAAGATACCTTATGAAATGTATATTCTTAAGCATGTCTTTGGATTTAGAAATATTTTAAGGTTTGTACTGTTCGAAATGAAAAAAAAAATGGAAGTAAATGAAGAAAAAAGGAAGGTGCAGAAACAAATAGTCTTAACTGCAACACAAAATCACACTCCCCCACTCAGTTTTTGTTAAGCATGAGATAGGTAGAGATAACTAAACCAAAATGACTCATTTTTTCCTCTTTTGTCCCATGACTACTAACTGCACCTCCACATTTACTCTTTTGCGGTAGAAAACCAATATTCTATCTCGTTGCATCATGTAGTTGTCATTGTAACTCTGCTGCACTCACACAATTACCATATCCATGTGGTCGTTATAATATATAGCATCTTATAAATCGATTTTAAAGTATTTAATTAGATTGAAAAGTTCATCCCTTCATATAATATCAAATTATATAAGTATAAGATTAGATATACATACTTATGTAATGTTCTGAATTTGTCATTCTAAAATGCCTTTTTAAATTATCCAATCTGAAATATGTTTCCAGTTTACGATTTCTGGATACAAGTTTGTCGGGAAAAGTTTGCTTCCAAAAGTCGTAATTTTAATAGATCATCAATGAATGGAAGAACACTCATAATAAAAATTACGGAAGTGCATTAATAATTATGAGGGTGCAAAAAGTAAATTCAACCACTCAAATTACAAATCAGGCCGATTGAAACTTTTGGGCTCAGTTTACTAACGCCTTTGTTTAATGAGTGTAAGTAAAGCTGTCAAAATGAGTTGGAATCCGCGAGTCAATTCGGTCCCCTACGGATTCGGACCGGATTGGGTTGAAATTTTTTTATAAATTTCAGTATGGGTTGATTTTTGACTCGGCTCACTTAGAACTCGGTTCACTCAGGTTGAATCTGTGGTGAGCCGAGTTGGCTCACCAACCCGCAAATTCGGCAAGTATTTTTTGTTAAGTTGGACTTTGCATTTACGTTAGGTTAGGTTGTTTTTTTAGCTAACACATAGATAATTTTATATTTTTGTGATTTTAGTTTGTATTTGAATTGTATTGGAGTTTATTTAGATTTTAATTATAATTATAATATAGTTTTGACTGAACAAAATTTTAAAAAATTCTATTTTTTTAACTGAGTCTGTGAGCTAACCCGTGGTGGGCTGAGTCGGGTTCAAATTGTTTTGGCTTACTAATAAGTAAGTCAGGTTGGATTGGCTCACTAAGTAATTAACCTGTGATGGGTTGAGCCAGACATGACCGGAGTTACCCGTTATTATAAAAGAACATGTTATTCTCCTACCATACCATGTTTATTTTTTCTAAATTAAAACAAGCATTCACGTTTTTTTTTTCACAAGGTCTTTTGGACTGGATTGTAATCCTTTACTTTTGGATAATTCTTTCTGTACCTTCATACTTTTCTTACCCCGCACCTCCATAAATATTATAATTCCTACTTTATCCTTGCCGCATTATACAGTTTGAAAGTCAAAAATATTTTCTAAGAAGTCTTCCAAATTGTTTATAAAAAAAAAGTAAATTATACTTTAATACACATGGAGTTGCATAAAGAAATTATGGGGTACAGGAAGAAAAAACCAAGAGTTTTAATCAGGCCATCGGGCTGTAACCCATATTTGAACCTGTACCTCATTGAGTTTGAAATTATTTTTTCTATTTTTCATATGAAAAATAAGTCCAATACGAAAGTTGGTGAAAAAAAAGACACTACTTACATTTCTATTTATTTTAATAAAAAAGATAATATTAATAACGGTAAGCATACATATTAAATGTATACATTAGAGGAAATAATCCCTTTACATATTGTTATAATTGTTATAAATATGCAATTTATACTATTTTTTTTACAAATTTAATTAAGGATAAAAAAGTGTTAATGTACATACCAAGATGAAAACTTGCATTATATATTGTATATGTGAATAATTTATATAGAGGAGTACTTTCATTGTTAGTGGCTTTTTATATTAAGATGTTATAAAATGTAGAATATTAATATTTATGATATTATCGTTATGTTATAGTGCAAAGTGTGTATATATATATATATATATATATATATATATATATATATATATATATATATATATATATATATATATATATATATATATACTTATTGATGTTTATTTTGTTTTTACCAAATACATGTGTCATGTTAAGATAAGACTAATCAAATTTTAAATAATTATTAATTTTTTTAATTATATTAAAACAAAGTATCTCAATATTTATATATTGAATTGACTATTTACTAAAAAAAACTGATTTTCTAATAAAGATATAACAAAAGGACAAAAGTTATACAAATATGTGTAAAATTAATTTAGTCTTTTGATGGTTAGTTTAGTCAACTTAAAGTTAAGCAGTAACCAAAACAATGATTAAAAGTAAATTATTTACAAAATAATTAAAGATAAAATTGATATTATAAAATTAGATAAAAAAAGAAAATCTTTTTATATATTATTATAGATTAAGTTTCTGAAACATAAATAATTTAATTTGAATCAAAATCAATGTAATGAAATCAAAAGATCGTGGGGATGAATTATAATTGCATTAATTTTCCTTACACACTTATTTTATTTTTCACCTTGCATGAATTGCAATGCTCCTCAGGAGAGACAAACAACAACCGCAAGTATTCCTAAATCAAACAAAACACACCTTAATTTCGGACTTCAACTCAAAATCTCCTTCATCACAATTCTGTGTAATAAATAGATAAGCAAAGTATTAAAATATATAGCTTGAACCATTTTTTTGGTTTGATATAATTATTATTGAATCTATTTATAGATTTGGTTTTACTTGAGACTAATAAACGGAATGAAGTGAGAGAAGTGATTGGTTCCTATTATTGGTGAACGAACATATTCAATGATTTGAATCTTGAGCTATATACAAGTGTGTGTGATTGGATGAATATGATTATATATATATCTTCAATGGCAAATGAGAATTGTCAAAATTCAAAAGAACACTGTTGGCTTCTTGTTTTTAACATTATCTGCTTCTCACCGATTCTACCAAAGCAATCATATCATTTTTGGCTAAACGTTGTTGGGATTTGTCTTATTGCTGCCAAACTTCTTCGTATTTTTTTAACCATTTTACTTTTTATTTATCATAAGTTTTTGGATAATGGGTTCAGAAGTGTTCTCAATCACTAGCTTGTTATTTGTCCTTTTCTTGGTGCGATTTTATTCGTTATCTCACTAATAATAATGATGCTTAAAGCTAACATCACTAATTTTTGTTTTGATAATGTCATCGGTTTCGTTATTACTACATGTTAATAAACATCCCTTCAATACTTTTTATGGTTATTTCTTTCACTACCTTCATCACAAATCAATTTTTCCAACAATACCCAAATGCAACCATTTTTAGGTTTTGCAACGCAATTGTTATTATAAAAATGAAAGTAGCAAAAATTTCGGCGGATAAGAAAATTTGGAAGTTGACAAGAAACAAAGTTAGGAACAAATTACCAAAAGTGAGTACACATAAAAACATGTTTGGGAATCTTATTCTGAAATGCAATTATGCTTTTGACCTCAACAACTTATCAATCATTCGCAAGCAAGAATTTGAACAACGATGAACCAGCTGAAAAGTTCACATTCATAACCCTTTTCCTGCATAAGAAACTCATAAGGGTGGAGTTTTGTGATCCCTTAATTTGGAGTGTGTGGAGATTATGAACCATAAAATAGGGTATTTTTCTGGACAGTATACTTCACTACACCTCAACTTATTAATTCACATTCTTCAACTGCGACAGGAAGAACACAATTTGTCTCTAGTTAAGGTAAAAATTTAAAAAAAAAAAAAAAAAGACATTCGAACCGTGTATGTGTGTGTTTTTACAGAAGGAAACCCCTTTTTTTTCTTTTCTATTTTGTTGAACATTATCAGTCTATCATTGACAGATAGAAAGTGACTAGCTATCTACAAAACTTATATTATGGAATTATATGACTATTGATTACGCTTTCAGTTTCTTTAATGTAAATTGGATTCTATTTTTTCTTTTCATTTTTCCGATTCATTTATTTTTAAAATAAATAAATCTATTATTTCCATCACTGATGTTTTTTTAAATACATATTAACAATTTCCTTGCATCTTCATCAATTTCCTTTTCAGAGTTATTTAGATGCATCCTCAGAACAACTCCCCTTCATTCTTCCATCTTGATCAACATCATTATCTTAATAACAAATGGAATGAAATTGAAAAAATAAAAACTAGTTAGGATATAAAAATAATTTATGAAAATATTTAAAAAAAATTAAATTGGAGAAGTTACTATATTCACGAAACTCATGCTTCCAATTTCAAGTACAAATTATTGCTTCAACATATTTTGACAACAGACGAACTTTATACTCATTCAAAATGCTTGAAGCAATGCTAAAAGCAAATTCAAATGCAACTGCAGTATTAGGATACTTAGCAAGTCTCTAGTCATGATTGACAAATGTGAAAAATATTGACTATTACTCTTTCATCATTAAAGAACATACATACGTTTAGTAATATCAACATCAATATTGGCTTATCTAAGTATATATGAAGTTGGTTCCTTCTCACATTAACAGAAGCCTATTTGAATCTTATAAGTTTGTCAGATATTCAAAATGCTTTTTCATATGAAAATAGGATTTGAAGTTTGCTTTTAGAAGTAAGACAATTTGTTATGTGGTATATGTAGATAGTCTTATTGAGATTTTTCTTTTGATTTGTTGAGATTGAAGAAAATTAATTTGGTTTATAAATATGTAAGTTCGTATCTTAAATATGAATTTGGTTACTAGGTTTCTTAAATGTGGATTTGGTTTCTTAAATTAGGAGAAGAGGATATTGATAATGTTCTTATAGAGCCAAGTTGTAATCCACAAATCTGCTGAGGTACTCAGATATCTGGTCTCTAGCTGTCTTCTCTTACTTCGGTCAGATATAGGGGGCGGCGCAGGGGACCTGCAAAAGACACTCTGATGCCTAAGTCAACACTGATGATATCAGGATTTCAGAGAATATTTTAATGCGTGATCAATGCATAGAACATTGTGCTATTTATACCTTTTTACCTGTGGGTCCTACCTGAAATGGGCTTTCTGGACCAATATTTCCTTTCTGGCCATTTTTGGATCCAATGGTAAGGAGAGAAATTACCAGGAGGTCCTTCGAGGGTTGGCGGTATTCGGTGTTCAACCATGAGGATCTTCATGGGTGGGTACTTCTTGTCTATCTTGACCGTCTAAGTGGTAGTTGGACTCAGGTTGCTCGTCTTTTGAACTTTGGTGTAGAACAAATAGTTTGGGGAGGGGTACTTAGTGCAGAGTATGCGGCTCAAGGAATTGTTGGTAGTCGCATACTTCAGAGGAAGACATCTAGTGCAGGGTATGCGGCCCACAGGGTTGTTGGTGGCCGCATACTACAGGAGAGGACATCTAGTATAGAGTATGCGGCCCAGAGGGTTGCTGATGGCCGCATAGTACAGGGGAGGATAGCTAGTGCAGGGTATGCGACCCACAGGGTTGTTGGTGGCCGCATACTGCAGGGGAGGATACCTAGTACAGGGTATACGACCTAGAGGGTTGCTGGTGGCCGCATACTGCAGGGGAGGACATATAGTGCAGGGTATGCGACCCAGAGGGTTGCTGATGGTTGCATACTACAGGGAAGGATATCTAGTGCAGAGTATGCGGTCCACAGGATTGTTGGTGGCCGAACACTGTAGGGGAGGACACCTAGTACAGGGTATGCGACCTTGATGGTTGTTGATGGCCGCATACTACAGGGGATGATACCTAGTACAGGGTATGCGACCCAGGGTGTTGCTGGTGACCGCATACTGTAGGGGAAGACATCTAGTGTAGGGTATGCGGCCCAAAGGGTTGCTGGTGGCCGCATACTTGAGTGTGGTTGGGACAGATAATATATGACATGCTATGCAAGGAAAATTGGTTGATAATTTGAAATTAGATGAATGGATAAGAAGTAAACTTCGGTCTCGATTTAGTAAGCTGTGTTATTTAAAAAAAAAACGAGTGAACTGCATTAATTATGTTGCAATAATTAAATGATAAAAACATGGTGATAAATACTACAAATTGTACATTTTCTTATGAATATGATTGATGGCGGAGTTTGGTATGTTGAATCAAAAGTTGTTTTTCCACCTTTCAAATTCAATATTACAACCACCTTAATATAGTGAGAAAACACAATATGTTCAACATCTATCATGGATTCATAAAAAAAAAATTATTATTGTTGTGAATATGAAGTGCCCATGAATGTCAAAAACTAACAATAATCTATAAACTTTACTAGGGACGCGCAATATAAATATTACATGGATTTGCAATCTTAGATGTTTTATTTTAAACCGATAAGTTTATTCATGACTTAATGTTTTTAATTTTAACCTTTTTTCATTTTTTTAGGATGGAGTTGAAGATCATTTGGATAAGAGAACTAAAAAAATATTTAAATAAATTTAATCCTTTTGTTAAATATGAGATATGATTTCTTTTAAATTCTCAAAGTGTATTAAATGGCATTTTTATTTAAGTTGTATAATTATTAGTATTTTAAATTTTGCGCATACATTTGATATTTGTACATTTTTATTTCTAAATATTATAAGTTTTACTTATGTTATCCATTACAAACTTATAAAAGTATTATTTTAACCGTTTAATATTTTAATTATTTTATAATATTGAATAAATAGTATTTTAATAATTTATATATAACTTATTATATTTTTATATTGCTCAAAACAAATTAGTTGAATAAGAAACGTGTAAAGATATATTATTTTTATAAAAATATTGATTACAATTACCAAAAGAATATGAAACATATAAAATGTATTGTCTAAAGAATCGATGACATGTAAAATGTTATTCCTACAAAATAAACAATGTAAAAAATGTGTTATCTAAAAATGCAGGTAACGTATAAAATATATTGCCTAAACTATGAAAAAAACGTTGTCTAATCATTGATCGAAACATGTGGTCTATTATATTGATAAAGACAACAATTAGCAAAAATTCGTGGGTATAGAAAAAGAAATTGTTATGACTACAAATTCGACGGTTGAAAATTCGTTGTGAAACAGTTGCCTATATTTAAGGACATATTTTTCTTTTTACTTTGGGTAATATTTTTCGAACATTGTTTAAATTAAAAAAAAATGGTGCACTTGCTTTGCATATTGATAGAAGTATTCCATATGTTTTTTTTTTTATATTTTAATTAGTTTTTGTTGAACAAAAAATATTCTCATTTCGTTTTACATTTTTCTATGATTACATATTTTCATATATTTTTTTATCCATTTTGCACATTTAGTTACATTTAGCTCTATATGTGATGCAATGTTGTTCGATTCCACAGTTATTTTGTCTCGTTTTATGTCAATTTATGAGTAAATTGAATAAAAATGGGGAAAACGTATTCATTATTGAACATGATAAGATTAAAAAGTTAAATCACTAATTTTAATAAATTTGATAATGCGTGGTGGGAAAGCATAGAAGAAAGCTGCATGATTTAATTTTACTTCAACCCTCTAATATTTTAAATCTTAAATAAAAGGAACACAATTTTTTTTGTTGTGATTGACATAAGTTGTTTAAAGATGTTATATACAGGTTAAGCATTGAAATTTAGTTAGAAGAATGAAGGAGCCCTAATATGAGAGACAGTACACTAAAATATATAGATATGTGAATGCATGCATGGGGAGTTGGTGGGTGATACATGATAGCCAAGTTGGGGAGTTGTGAATAATGTATGAAGCCATAAGTGTATATCCATGAGATGATGGGTTGGAATATTTGGGTCCTTTTGTAAAGTATGATTAGGAATTTAAATTGACAGTATATACTTAAATAGCACTACTAATGATAACGATTAGAAATGATAAGTAAGCATAATTAGTTTGCAAGACATTAGATTTTGACTCACATGAGCGTCCTATCATGGCGGCCAGAGGCTTCCTTTTCTTTATCTCCACCTTTACACCTCTGATCATGCATGGACCCTCATCAAGGGAAGAGAGAGAGAGGTGTAAAATGGAAGCAAAGGCATGCACACAATTCCAGAGAGAGAGAAGGTGGTGGGTGCATGTGGGGTCTTGTGAGTGAGTCCATGACACTCTTTTGGTGCATGTAAGGAAAAAGGTTCATGAGCTCAAAACCAAGGATTAAAAAACAAAGCCTTTTGGGTCCCCGCATGGGACTGGAAGGAATTGAAAGGGACCTCCACCTTTGTTTGTTTTTTTATCAGCAAAATCACGCAATGGCCCTGTCCCAATGGCGGGGTCTCACTGTCCCAAATCTCTTCCTCTTCCAGAAGCAAAAGCTATAGCCATAGGGGGGGGACTCCATCATCATAACACATTGCAAAGGGAGACAAAAAAACACAACAGAGTCTGTGTATACACACCCATATTCACTCCATTAATCATATTAACAAATATTAACCGCTATCTGAACTTGGACCTAATATCATCTTTTTATCAAACAGTTGGAGTGCAGCACCACTGGTGCAAAAGCCAAATGAGTGAGATTATTGATTTGGATGGATCATTGGATGCCCTGAAGATTGAAGGAAATGTCAACCTTGTAAATATCCAAAAGTCAATTGCTTTTGTGAGGCATTATCTCTCTTGCTCTTGGATCCTTATGAGTAAAGGGAAAGAGGTGGGAAACACTATCAATTGTGAAGAAAAGGGAAAGAGGTTGGTGCTTGGTGGATCTCAACCACAAAGTTGGGTTTCAGCGTTCAGATACGTGCTACCTAGCTTGCAGGCCTAAAACTTATTCAACACTTAATCGTAATTAAAGCATTTAGATTCTACTCTGGGATACACTAGTGTTCTTTAAGCCACTTCTCATCATTAACTTCTTCTTAATAATCACTAAATATGTATATACACTCATTAAATGTCATAAGTAAATTAATATTTGTCGTGCATGCCTACTTCGCAACATACCATGGATAATATAAGTGACTTCACCCTGACGATAATTTTAACTCAGGATAATTATAGCATTGGATAATGTCCACATGAAAGTAGACATGTGCGTACATTATGTATACTAGGAAACCATTTTTAATCGAATTATTAGGTATACACTGTAGTTATCAATTCTATACCATTTTTTTCTCTCTGTCAAAAAGTTTCATCAATGTTATGTTAATTGTTCACAAGAAGTTGGTGCATTCTTTTTAAAATTATGAGTAAATAATTCTGGGATTTTATAAATAATGATTTTCATGCAAATCTATTATCGATTAATTATTTACTTCCATTTTGAATGCGCAACAAAATTAATGTTCAGTTATTGTTTTCCTACTTCAATCTGTCGTTTTCCTACTTGAATCTGTCACAAAGATAAAAAAAAGTCAATAACATGATTTCTTATACAATTGATGACCATAATAATAGGTTTTAAATTACGGATTAAATATATTTTTAGTCTTTCAAGTTTTAGTAAAATTTGAAATTAGTCATTTTTTAAAATTTTTAATCAATTTAGTCTTTCATTTTTAAAAATGTATTAGTTATTTTAATCCAATTTGGTTTAGTTTATCTGTCGTTCCAAACACATTTCATGTTATTATTTGAATTGTTTACACCGTTTGACACGTTTTCGCTTCGATGTTAACTTAAATATTATCATAAATGCGTTTAAAATTTCAAATAAACTTAACAAAATTTGGTAAAAATGACTAAATTCACGTATTTCTAAAAATGTCCTAAATTGATATAAAATTTTAAGATAGACTAATTTCAAGATTCACTAAAACTTGAGAGACAAAAAACAAACCCTTAAATTATTTAAAAAGTCCGAGGACTATCGATGAACCCACTTAGAATGAAAGTTGACTTATAAATGGGCAATTAATGGGTGCATGCATGCAATTGATAAGCCATCACATAGTCTTAAATCATGTGAATAACATTTCTTAGTGGTCTTCGCTGACTCTATTCTCATACAAATTTATTCAACACGGTTCAATTAATCCTTCTGCTTAAGTAAATTCATAGAACTCATACGCAAAATATTCAAATTAAATACGGAAAAGGTAAACACATCCTCAGATTTTCTTTGGATCCAATCATGTTAATTATTCTTATCTTTGGACCAAACTATGTGAATTCCGTTTACATGACGTATAACGAATATGTTTTCGACACATATTTTATTATTGATCAGAATTTAGAAGAAATTGAATATTTTACAAGTTTCAGTCACAGAATTTTATATGCTATGAAAGCTGAGTGATTAATAAATTTCGTGTTAGTATTACAACTATATTTTTTTTTATAAGTTCCAACTTATAATAAATTATGTGTTGAGAATAACATGTTTCTTACTAAAACGTTTTTCATAATTCGTGATTTGGCATTTATCAAACATCTCTCAAGTGTTTTACTCTTATCGTTATTGTTGGTAGTGACGAGTGGATGTCTATTCAAATTGATCTTGATTATTATGTTATGGCCCCAAAATCTGAGATATGGTATCATGTTTAAAAATAAATTAATAAAACAAAATAATAACCCTTTAAGTTAAAAATTCACTTTTACTCCTAATCATACTTGGTTGTCAATTTTGCCTCAACTTCAACTTTCATTCATCATTTACAGTTTCGTGAATAGGTTAATTATTAAGTAAAATTATTATTAAGAGAAAGCTTTTGTAGTCTACAACAACTTATACAAATTTTCTCATAGATTTTATCAAAGTAAGACAAATACACCACAGTAATTAGTCACATTCATAATAGTCTAGGCTTATGTTTCTTTATATATAAAATTTATAACATCGCATAATATTTCATAAACTATCCGTATTTAATAATCTGGTGGACCATGTTCATAAAAAAACATATTAAACAATAAGATAAAATGAGTTATATATATATATATATAAACTCATGATAGAGATACGTACTTTTGACATCTTAATTAATCTGACATCTCAAGTAATCTTATAAAGCCAAGTTTAATAGATACAATTTATTGAGATGAAGTTATTATACCATGATTATTAATTATAGATTATTTTTAAGCTTAATTCCGTTTTTAATCTTTAATTTTCAGATAAATCATTTTTGGGTTTCTACATTAAAAAACATAGTTTATTCATCGGGTTAAATTAAGAAATGAGTAGTTAGAGAGGACCAACAACACATTAAGTATTATGAACATATTGTCCATTTTCTTTCAACATTTTTGACTTCAATTATTTGAAAAAAGTTACATCTTCTGTTAAGTTTTGAAAAGTGTCGATTAATTTTTCCAAACACACGTTTAGTTTATGCATGTAGTTTCTTGAATAATTTATTTTTTTATTGGAATCGGTAAGACCTGTGTCATGATTTCCTAAACTTTTCTTTGGTAGCAAATAATATTGTAGCATTAAAGTTTGGTCGTGGATAGTTTATAACGTAAAAATAGTTATAGCTCAATACAAAACACCGTCTAATATATTATTAAGAAATTTTCTAAGACCAAAAAATTATTTGATAATTTATTTTACTGATATATAAATTATTTTGACCACTATAAAATTATTTGGTTAATAAATATTTTAAATTATTTTATTCAGAAGCTTTTAGCTTATAATCTATTCGCTACTCTATCTTTTTAGTTCATTTAATTATTTTTCATGATATATTTTACATTTGAATATATATATTTTTATCACACTTAATTTAATATTATTTATTTCAATTTTATCTATCACTTTTAATATTTGTTATTATTTTATTTTTTATATAATTAAAATTAAAAAAAACAACATTTGAAGTATTTTTAAATGAGATAGACGAGGTGTTCCGTTCAAAGTACGGAAATAAATTATTGAAAATTATAATTTCCATTATTATTATTAAGTTTATTGATAAAAGTATTGTATTCACATTGTGTAAGTAAAAAATAAAAAGAAAAAGAAAAAAAGTAGGAGACTTTGTGCGACAATATGTAGAATTTATGAAGTACAAATAATAGAGAAAAGAAGTAAAAGGAAAATCAAAGTGAAGCCAATTTTATGGGATCCTGCTAACATTTTCACCCTGCAACCAAATGTGATGCCAAATATTTGTCCGTCTTTTTTGTCTACTCTCTCTACCTTTCTTCACCCTCTTTACGTACGTACACTGTACTAGTACTACCCTCTCTCTCTCCTCATCCATGTCATCTGCAACATCACATGTACATGCATGCATACCATATAACATCATCATCATCACCCTTCGTTTTGAAACATGCCTTCATGAAGAGAGAGAAGGTTCGCTATTGGTGTGCCTGCGTGCCTGCAATATAGTATCTTTTTTCTGCACAAGGAGAGAGAAAGACAAAGGGTTTACAAATAACAGGGAAACTGAGTCGTCAAAAAATCGTATCTCTTATGCGCTTGTGCTGTCCTCTCATTTATATCTCTCTTTTTTTTCATTTATTTGCTTTTCGTCTTAGCATCACACAGTGACCAGGGGTAAAGAGCAAACCAGTTTGGTACTGCAGGAGCAACCAAAAAAGGAAAACAAATAAAAAATATGGCTCAGTAACAAATTAAAGTCCCTTTAATTGCCCATTGGTTGTTTCCTTCCTTCTCTTTGCTTTTTTCAGCCACATTCTTACACCCACTATTGCACTACGTATCACATTTATTTTATGCTATGCTACAATATAATAATACACCACAACAATAATATTACTATTATATTATTACAGAGACAACACATAAAAACACACAACACATTCTTTCTTCCTCAGTTCTTGTTCCATCTCTTTCTCTTTCTTGCTCTCATATTCTCGAGATTGGGGTGTTTGTGGGATAGAGACTACTGTAGCGCCTCTTGAGGTTCTATCCAGAGTTGGAATTTGAGGAACTGAGCAGCATCTAATGAAGGAGAGTGGAGGCTCTCTTGGAGAAGAGAGCCTGCCCGAGACTAACACCAACAAGAGCAGTGAAGAAGAAGAGCCAAACTAGTTTCTTTCTTTCTCACTCACTCACTCACTCACTCACTCCATTCCCATTTCTTTTTTTCCTTCAGTCTCAAAGACTACTTTAGTGTTAGCGTGTGTATATCAGAGAAAGCAGTGTGCTTTTGGGTGTGATAGTGCGAGATGGCACTTTCTTTGCACAAGGACTCGGCCAACAACCAGATGGATTCAAGCAAGTATGTTAGGTACACACCTGAGCAGGTTGAGGCTTTGGAGAGGGTCTATGCGGAATGTCCCAAGCCAAGTTCTTTGCGGAGGCAGCAACTCATCAGAGAGTGCCCTATCCTTTCCAATATTGAACCCAAACAAATCAAAGTTTGGTTTCAGAATAGAAGGTGACCCTTTTCAAATAACCCAAATGTCAAAGTCTTCTGTTTCTTATTATCTCTTGCAAAAAGCCATCACCTTCACCACTTTTTTCTTTCTTGTCCCAGTGAAGAAAAGTAGTTTCTTTGTTTTTATTTGTTCTTACAAGACATTGGTGAATTTGGTGTGTAGGTGTCGTGAGAAGCAGAGGAAGGAAGCCTCTCGACTGCAGACAGTGAACAGAAAGCTGTCTGCGATGAACAAACTGTTAATGGAAGAGAATGACCGTTTGCAGAAGCAGGTTTCTCATCTGGTTTACGAGAATGGATATATGAAGCAACAGATACAGACTGTGAGGACCCATCCCTCTCCTCTTCATTTTTCTCCCGTGCTTTACTTATTTCTTAATGTTAATGGATGAACCATGCTTTGGTTTGAACAGGCCTCTGCTGGCACCACCACAGACAATAGCTGTGAGTCTGTGGTAATGAGTGGTCAGAATCAACAGCAAAACCCAACACCTCAGCATCCCAATAGGGATGCCAACAACCCAGCTGGGTATGTAACAAACTATGAACCACTTCTTAGTATTTGGGTACTTGTTCATTTCAATGTTTTCATGGTACTAACATGGGTACTCCTTATTGTTTCAGTCTTCTCGCCATAGCTGAGGAGACCCTGGCAGAGTTCCTTTCCAAGGCTACTGGGACTGCTGTCGACTGGGTCCAGATGATTGGGATGAAGGTATATTCCTTTTAACAAACATTAGTACTTGTTTCCTAATGTCTGCTTCAAAGCAACAATTATTACTATGTAGTTGAAAAACATGTAAAATTTGCTAATTTATGTCAATGTTTTTTCTGTGTAATTATTCGTTGGTGATTTGTATTGCGTAGCCTGGTCCGGATTCGATTGGAATCGTCGCTGTTTCCCGCAACTGTAGTGGTGTGGCAGCACGAGCCTGCGGCCTTGTGAGTCTTGAACCCACTAAGGTGTGTTGTTGTATCGCTCATGTTCATTTGCTTCCTCATTGTGGAACAAATGGTCTGTATTTTTCTGAACAGTAGTTGTGACTGTTGTTTGTCAGGTTGCTGAGATTCTTAAAGATCGACAGTCATGGTATCGTGACTGCCGATGCGTGGAAGTATTAAGTATAGTTCCCACAGGGAATGGGGGCACCATAGAGCTCATGTACATGCAGGTCTGGTGGACGTTTTCTGCACTTGGAATGATTTAATGATTATTTTATTGTTTTTTTTTTCTTGAAATTTGATTTTTTTTTGCCAGACATATGCGCCCACAACATTGGCAGCAGCGCGGGACTTTTGGACACTGAGATACACGACAAGCTTGGAAGATGGAAGTCTTGTGGTATGGAAAAGGATACAGTGTGCTGTGGTTTTTCTTAACAAACATTTGTCCCTGCCAAAATGGCTGTTTATTGTTCTTGTGCTGAAAATAGTCATTTCTTGAGCTGGTCCCTGTATCCTCTCTCTTGAAGAGAAGGGGAGAAAACGTATTTGCACTGAGTCTACTAAACACGATCTATCTTCCATTGGACAATACTTGTATTTTTTGTTGAAGTTCGGACTTTTTTGTTGGTTCTGTTCTGAAATATTTGAAGCATTTTGAAGGCGTTGTCGCAGAATGTAAAATGATTGTTTCTTCTTCCTCATGGGATTTTAGAACAAATTTGGCTTATTGAAATTATAATGCTGGATTGCAGATATGCGAGAGATCATTGACATCCTCAACTGGTGGTCCCACAGGGCCTCCTTCAACAACCTTTATTAGAGCTGAAATGCTTCCCAGTGGTTATCTCATTAGACCGTGTGAGGGTGGTGGGTCCATTATTCACATAGTTGATCATATTGATTTAGATGTAAGTAAACCATCTATGAGTCAAATCACTTTATAATCTCTGATCCTCTACGCAGTATTTTACTATTATTGTTTGTTACAGGTATGGAGTGTCCCTGAAGTTCTGAGGCCCCTGTATGAATCATCAAAAATCTTGGCTCAGAAATTGACCATTGCTGTAAGATTAATGTCTTGTTCGATGAATTAGGCTTTATAACTTACAAAAAATCACTATTAGACTTAAAAAAAATTATACTTTGCAGGCCTTGCAACATATTCGACAGATAGCACAGGAATCGAGTGGAGAAATTCAATATGGTGGGGGACGCCAGCCTGCTGTATTGAGAACATTTAGTCAGAGACTTTGCAGGTAAGGCTTGAATCTCCTCGTTATGTAGAACTAGTGTACTATGCATTTTGAATAATTTGCTGGGTGGTAGCAGTTTATTGAATAGTGTTTTTCATATTCTTGCTTAATTTCAATCATGTTTCTGTTTCTACTCAATAAGATTTGATTTAACATAATTGTTCAGGGGATTTAATGATGCGGTGAATGGGTTTGTTGATGATGGATGGTCGCTGATGGGTACTGACGGGGTGGAAGATGTGACTATAGCTATAAACTCTTCTCCTAACAAATTTTTGGGGTCCAATTATAATGCTTCCATGTTCCCAGCATTTGGAGGTGGGGTCTTGTGTGCCAAGGCATCAATGCTTCTGCAGGTACTTTAGAAGCAAACAGTTATATGCACAACTCCTTTTTCTCCTAATTTTCCAAGCATTTTCTAAATGTTGATTATAATCTCCTCATGAACAATGGTTCATACAGAATGTTCCACCTGCTTTGCTTGTTCGTTTTTTGAGAGAGCATCGATCTGAATGGGCTGATTACGGGGTTGATGCATACTCTGCTGCATGCCTTAAAGCGAGTCCCTATGCAGTTCCCTGTGCAAGACCTGGTGGCTTCCCCAGCAGCCAGGTCATTTTACCTCTTGCTCATACTATTGAGCATGAAGAGGTATTTATCTTCTCAACTAAGAGATAACTCTCATTCTTTTTTACTCTATATTTTATATTCTATACTAAATTGTGGAATGCCGCAATGGTGCAGTTCCTGGAGGTGGTTCGTATAGAGGGTCATGCATTTTCTCCTGAGGATGTCACGTTGGCACGTGATATGTATCTATTGCAGGTAATGCGTTTGTATTTTTTGTTTGCATATTTTAATTAACTAAGCTTAAGTGTTCATGCACAACATTTAATGACCCTTTTGCTTTGCAACTGCTGGATGTTGCAGCTATGCAGTGGAGTTGATGAAAATGCAATTGGAGCATGTGCTCAACTTGTGTTTGCTCCTATTGACGAGTCTTTTGCAGATGATGCTCTGTTACTGCCATCTGGTTTTCGTGTCATTCCATTAGATCCTAAATCAGTTGAGTGACATTTTTTTGCAACTTGTATGGTTTTATTACTAGCTCTTAGCTCTTGGTTATGAAACTTCTTACAAATAATTTGCTTGTAATTATGGTAGTAACTGAATTAGCAGACATTCAGATTCTTTTTTATTATGCAAATGTTAACAAGATGTTGAAAATTATCTAGGCTTTGCTTGAACTGGCACTAACATTCAGATTTCAATACATATAGTGTCAAGTTACTAAATTTTTTGCATCTGATTCTCATGCATCCAGGATGGTCCAGCTGCAACTCGAACGTTGGATTTGGCATCAACAATGGAAGTAGGATCCGCTAATGCTCGGCCGGCCGGTGAAGCTGATTTGAATGGCTACAACCTTCGGTCGGTCCTTACTATTGCTTTCCAATTTACCTTTGAAAATCATACGCGGGACAATGTTGCTGCAATGGCTCGCCAGTATGTGCGTAGTGTTGTTGGATCTGTTCAGAGAGTTGCCATGGCAATTGCTCCTTCAAGGCTTAGTACTCAACTGGGGCCAAAGTCACTTCCTGGTTCCCCTGAGGCCCTTACCTTAGCACGATGGATCAGTCGAAGCTACAGGTTTTTCTTCTAACTTTGGACTGCATTATTTTAGTCTAGAATTTTGCTTTTTACATGTTTGATTTTTGTTGTTATAGAAGTTCCCTTTGAAACGTGTTATCCATAGATCTATGGATATTGATTACTATTATAATCTGTATCACTTGTTGGTTATTGAAAGTTGAATTCTGTTTGAACGCGAGTTTGTTTGTTTTTTTAAAGTTTTGCACGACTTGCCCACCAGATCTTGTTCTGTTTAGTCTGACAGTATATTGTGTTTCCTTTAAGGATCCACACTGGCACAGAGCTTTTTAGAGCTGAGTCCACTGCAGGTGATGCAATCTTGAAGCAACTTTGGCACCATTCCGATGCAATCATGTGCTGTTCTGTGAAAACAAATGTAATCACTTGCATTGCTTCTTTAATTTCTTTTTATTGGAATTTGAAAAATGGCATAGTTGTCAGAGGACTTTGTTGTTAATAATATAATATAATATGCCATGTTTTGGAAGAATGTGCAATCCTTTTGTCCAATAATATTTCCATTGAGCAGTGTACTTCTAAAATCATCGCAGGCATCTCCGGTATTCACCTTTGCTAATCAAGCCGGGTTAGACATGCTTGAAACTACTCTAGTCGCACTTCAAGACATAATGCTTGATAAAGTTCTTGATGAATCTGGCAGGAAGATTCTTTGCTCTGAGTTCTCCAAGATAATGCAACAGGTACCTAAAATGTGAACTGCATTTTTTTTGTTAGTTTTGGCTCTATTATAAGTTATGAAACATTCTCTTCTTTTCTTTGTTTCATTTCAGGGTTTTGCTTATCTACCAGCTGGGATATGTGTATCAAGTATGAATCGGCCAGTGTCTTATGAGCAGGCCATTGCATGGAAAGTCCTGAATGACGATGATTCTAATCACTGCCTAGCCTTCATGTTTATGAGTTGGTCTTTTGTATGACGAACGAAGCATATTTTATGTACTAATTTATATATTCAGTACTTAATTACCATATGGTACTATCACAGACCAATGTACTAATGTAAGCCTTACTTTATGCCCCGTGTATGGTTTTTTATTGCAATATAAACGTTCTAGTTAATCTGGTTAATTCTTTCTTCTCTTTTCATAGTTGCCTTGGTTTGATGCTTTATACTTGATTGGGGTGATTTTGATATTATTATCATCGGGGTAGCATGTTTTCTCTTTATCTTCCTTCACAAACCACGATGGTCATCATGGTGTTTTGCTTGCTTCTAAAGCAAAAGTGTGCCTTGGTTTCAACTTCCAAAGTCTAACAAAAAGCTATTTTTCTGATCTAATATTTTAACCCTGTATTACTCGGGAAGAATTTGGATATATGATGGTATCTTTTACTTTAGAGGTGAAAAAGTTACTTTTTTGCGGGACTCTTGTCTGTCACTCTAACATTCTATTTGGTTTTCAAAAGAAAATAGAACTGCAAAAGAAAGAAAGAAATAGTGCAAAGAGAAAAAGATTTTATCAATTTTTATTGAAAAGAGAAAGATGCTTCCCATTGTTTGATGGAGGAAATAAACGACAAGAAAAGTATACGATTGACAGACATAAATTACCTCTATCTCCGAATAAACTTATGAACAGTTGATGTGTAGAATTTATTGTTATGATGTTAAAATAAAGTGAAACATAAATAAATTCAATATTACGCAATGCTTTCACTTATTAATTATTAGTAGGAACATAATTTTAGAGATAATTACTATAAAATATAATAACCAATTTATATATAATAATTAAAAAAAAAATTGAATTATATGAAAGAAATTTGACCATGAGTGACGTTGTTCTCAGTCTGTGACTGGTCAGCCTATTCAGAAGAGTATTATATGATTTAGCAGAAATCCAAATCCAACTGAAGTCCATCCAGCTGTATGAGATTTGAGTCATTGCATGTTGAAGTGTTTAAAAATTTGCAGATTTGTTTTTAAGAAATTATGGTGCATACCAAAGTTGTAGGATAATAATGAGCTTTTCTGTAAATATTATTTTAAGCAAAAAGAGGCTAGTATTTAATTTGAAATTTGATGTGTTTGTTATTCTGCATAAAGTGTTGTGACAAGAAGGAATCTGGTGAGGGTGCAAAAGTGATTGAACAAGATATTTTTGCGTCATGGGAAACATTCAACGTTATGGGCATGTGAGAGTGGACGAAAGAAGAAAAGGGGTATGAAGAGTCTTCTAATCTTGTCCAAGGATTTGATATGATGAGTATGTGCAAGATGGGGTAATTCTGAAAGATTGTGTCAGAAGAAACATATACCAAATTCAACCTTATTGTATGAGAAAAAGAAGAAAACATTAGGGTGGTAGAGAACTTTCTGCATGACAAGGATGCACATGAAAGTGACACGCAAGTAATAGATGCACCTACTCTCACCTACACTTCCCATTGCTGTGATGTGTTTGAGTCCTGTGAAGATGCTCATCACGACACAAGTAACACCATTATTATGCAACACAAACCAACATTATGCAATGTATGAAAGATGATGTTTGTTTTTGTGTTGTGTTGTGTTGTGCCCGAATGTTTTGATAGCGAGATCAAAGGAAGAGCTTGTTGCATGTCTAAAGGATATGAATCAGCGCTTTCTTTCTAGTGATGTAATGATGAAGCTTTGTGATTTAATTGAGACAAAGATTAGGTTAATGATACTTTGTGTACCTAGTAATATATATCTCGCTGCATTAAACATTAAATGGTCCAAACAAAAAATTAAGGTGACCCTTTTGTTGCTGTCTTCACACTGTACTGAAGGGATGATTAGTTGCTTTATAGCAGAATTGGAAAGATGAATGCTTTGTAATTTTTTGACTTAGAAAGAAATAAAGAAATAAAAAGGGAAATGCAGAAGAGATATGTGGGGCCCACAGAATCTGGGTTACAAATTAGAGTAAATATATATGGTCAAAACAAGGGATGACGACATGGTTCTGTTGATCCATCACAACACAACACAACACAACTCTGTGCCTGTCATGTCCCTACCTTATCCCATGGATTCTGTTCCTCTCTCTCATCTCACCATTCTACTGTCTGTCACTACTATTTTCAACCATGGAATTCGAATACTCATCTCATCTTCTTTATTTCCTTCATCACCAACTCAAATTTACACTCATTCAAGTCAAAAAATTCGAATTTAGTTTCCTAAATTTAAGTGCAGAGATTATGTTTTCTGTGTATAAGAGAAAATGTAACTTTAGCCACCTAATCTAACTTCTACCTGTTTAATGTTTCTTAAAACTACCTTGAAAGAAAACCAACTAAGAACTTATTATAGTTGGTTGTTTTTTAATGAAACTTTTTAAATTACTCGTTACATTATAAATGTTTATTTAAAATAACTAAAATCTTATGCTTTTATTGATAGAATATGTATTGAGGGTTTCTCCAATCCCCTTTTTTTTATTTGGTTCTTAGCTCTTATCATTTATATAAAAATGTGTTGGTATCTATTTTAACTAATGCATTTTTTTTATATTACGTATTTATTATTAATGTTATATTATATCTTACCATATTTCTATTCAAATTCCAAATAAAGTAAAAATAACATTTTTTAAGTAAACATATAATATTTGAAATAAAGTAAAAATAGTGTCAAATCGGACTTTCTTCTAAAATACAAAAATTTAACAATTTTACCATCAATCGATATTAGTGTGGTGAAGTATAAAATATATCTCGTAAACAATATAATAATCAAAATAAATTATATAACATAGAAGTATCTAAATAATAATAATAATAATAATAAGCCTAATTTCTATAAATTTTAATTTTTATTTGATAAAATTATTAAAAAATAAATTTGTACCTTATTTAAATAAAAGCAAAAATATTAAAGTTATGATTCTTATTTAATAGAAAAAAATTGACTTATAAAATAGTTTGCATCAATACTATTGGTATTAAAAATAGATAAATGGAACAAAGTATAAATTTATCATTTTTTTTTCATGAATTCAAATATGATGTTATTGAGGGAAAAAAAGAAGAAAAAAGAGGTGGTAATTTTGTTTTATCATAGTTAAAATTTTAAATCTAATAATGAGACACATCTGTTGCATTGCATGGAGTGATTTGAGTGACAAGAAAGAAGACAATTAGGTAAGCGAAGGCCCCACACGTGTTGCCTATTTTTGTCTCTTATTCCATTTCTGTTCATTCAAATGCTTCTCATTTCACACTTCCCATTTGCCATTTTAAGTTCATCATCTTCCTCTTCTTTTTTTCTTTTCCATCATTCAATCAAAACAAAGTATAACTACCATCTAACACCAAATCCATACATTTTCTAAAATCAAAGCTTTAATTTTTAATCAAATCAAACCTAACTCACTGAAACAATTTCAAAATATAACTTTATACTCAAATTGGAACTCTAAAATTCAAAGAAAAATAAAATATAAGCTTAATCCATATAAAAATTGACATTTTCTCTATCAGAAAACTAATTTTATTGGTTTAATATATTTTTTCTTGTATATTACTATCTTTCTCATTTTTATTTATTATCACTTATATTTTATAAGAATCTAACTACAAAGCTGTAACTTTTAAAAGATAATAATCAGAATTAGACTAGATTTGTAATTTGAAATTACAGGTTAAACTTTTTTATTTCAGGAATTTGATACATTCATATGCTATCTAAATATTTCTGAATTGATGAAACCTTGCTGCCATTGACTTAGAAAGTGTACATACGGTATGCATGTGTTTATGTGTATGTATGCATGTCCCCACAAGTAACATAAGTAACATAGAGACATATGATATGATGATGATACATACTTGGGAATATGATGCATAAGGCATCTTGTGATTTGGGATATAAATATAGTATTGGTGAAGGGTGTAATTTGTTTTGGGTGGCTTTAGGATGATATCCTTTTCAGCTTTTGAAATTCGAGGCGTTTTAAAGTTTGAGTGCGAAAGGCACTGTGGTTTCGAGCCTCGTGCCCTATTCTCTATTCTCTCCCTACCCTTCTTCAAATCTATATTATTCTTCTAAAATCTGTGCTACCCTTTTCAGAATCACCAATTTTTTCTTCAAATTTAGCTAATTTTACTGTAATAGGGTTGATTAGAAGAAATGATTGGGTTTAATCTAATAGGACAGAATGCATAGATGCAACCAAAGTTGTAAGGTACTGAGTCACAATCACGTTGCTGCTAAATTTGTTTAATCTGAATTTGTTTGTGTATTTTTGACAAAGAAAATTGAAGATATGGTTAAATAGCATAAGGAGTTTTCTGTATTGGTGGGTCAATGTTGCGTTATGGTGAGTGCAGAAACAGAGCAGAAAGATGAATGAAAGAGGAGAGAGTGAATTTCTCTATGCTCCGCGTGAGACCCCTCGCTTTCCACTTTTGTTTATAGCAGTTATCATATGTGTGTCTCACGCTTCACATGCACTTTTAGAACTACACCAAGCAAAATTCACCTTTTCTTTTCTTTTTTTTTATTTACTTGTTTATCTGCTGTGTTTGAATTAAAGAATCTGAATAAGCATGTCTATGGTCACTGTTTGGTTCCTTTGCAACATGTTAAAGTGCAAAGTTCTGCAGCTTTTCGAAATCCAAGGGAAAGTGAGTGAGTAAGTGTGGTCTCAAACACACACATACATACACCTACCTAGTGTTAGATGTAATGTCACATAGGAGATGGTAGGCTTTGTGATGCCATGAAGGGTATTTGAACCTGAGAATAAACATATCTTTCCTTTGCAGCCTTGCAGAGTTCTTAAGATTTTTAGCAGACCAAATTAAAGAGGGTGAAGAAGTGGTGCATAATAGGCCACTAGACTATCATGCTCTGTAAAATTTAGAGTGTTAATTTGAGAAAGTTGTTGACTGCTACTTTGGGATTTGGTTTTTCTTTCTTTTGCCAAGTGGGTAGTGAGGGGTCAGAGTTTTTTGTTGTTACCATTTTGATTGAATCCAATGTCACAGAAGTTTTGGATTTTTGGTGGGTCATCAAAATCACCAAATAATTTCTAGGAAAAAAAAAATGCTGTAGACTTGGTGGTGTCAAATTTCTTGTTAGAGAAAAACTTGTGAAATGATCAGATTTAATAGAGTAACTTGGTTCATTTACCCAGAGGATCTCTGCGCTGCTACACTAACGAGGCAGAAATTGAACTGTGTTAATTGAATGCATGGAGTAGACTGAAGTACTGCATAATGTTTTTAAGTTGGACTTGCAGCATAACAGCACAATTTGTCTGCAATATTTATCAACTACTACCGAATAGTGTTCAACAAATTTATGCAGAATGCAGATAACTGTTCCAAACCAATTCACCAATTATGCTTACTGCTTTTCATTCACTGCTTATTAATTTCCCAGCAGGATTTTTTCAACTAAAGAAAAGGGTATCACTGAACCTTCTTCAAATGCTTGGTTAATACTGTTCTAAAGTTCAAAGTGACAGCTTCAAAATTTGAGAGGTTTTAAAGTCCGACTGTGAAAATGTTGATTATTGGCTACCTTTTGGATATCATCTCAAAAAAATTATGATTGCTTTTTGGTGCATTTACTGACATTAATTGTAACCAGAGAGCTCTTTAATGGAAGGAAATAATGTACTATCATGCTAGTTTTGTGGACCATCACATGCCCAGAAAGTAATTCTAAATCAAACAAAAATTTTCATCACACTTAAAAACAAAAGTGCACAACTCTGTACATGAATTACAACTTTGCAAACAATTGTTTTTACTACATTCACATATCAATATCAATTTTTTTATATATTCTACTATAAAAAAATATAAAGAAATACCAAAATTAAATAATAAGAAAAATAAATTACAAGATATAGAAGATGAATTTGAAAAAAAAAATTGTAACAGTCAAAATCATGATATTATAAAATTTTACTTTCACTTCATATTTATTATTTTATTATTTATTATTTATTTTATTATACTTAAAATTGACTGTATTGAATGACAACCAAATATCCATGATATAGTTTTTTTACATGTAGGTCTCAAATCTTATTTTAAAGGGATTCATAGCCTGCGAAGGATCTCTTATTATCAATAGCTCATCTGACAACAATTCATATTTTGATAGAAGAAAAATAATAAATTTATCAAAATATTACTTGTGAACATCATGTGGAATAAAATTTTTTTTTTTCATGCAAAAGATGAATTGGTGAGAGAGCTTAAGTTTTGTAGTGAATAAGAGTTCAAGTTTAAGGCAGCATAAGAAGACAAATTATAATTGATTAATGTTATTCTAGTTATTGTAAAGAACTCACAAGGTTTTAGGTTGAAACTTGAGTGCTGTCATTTTAAAAGAAAAAAAAAATAGTTGAGTGGAACTTGTGAATAAAGTGATCTTTAAAAAGTAAATATGATAGAGGAGACATATTTTTAAATTGGAAAGTGAAAGTTCAAAAAGAAAAGAAAAAGGTAAGTGAAATGGGCCTTTTGACTTACGATGTGAACAAGAGTTTAAAAGATTAGGGCCCATTAAAAACTCAATTTTTTGGGGGTTGACATTGTTAGTGGTTTTTACTTTTTGAGCTAACTTTATTCTTTTTCTCCAACTAGTTGAGCATTTACATAGTCCCAGTTGAAATCCAACCCAACGACCATCTTAATAAAGTTCTATGATTAAAGTAATCTCGTAAATTGTCTCTTACCTTCATGTTTTCAAATAGAATCCAAAAAATCTTATTTGGATTTAATTTTTTTAAGTGATCATAAAAAAGTTTTTACAGAAATTAGGACATTTTTAATTGGTGTACTCAGATTTGTGTTTGATGCAGCTGACCTCACACTTGCTAATGCTTCTAAACTTAAATATAAAAATAAAAATGATGGTACCTAGTGGACTTTTAAATTCATAATGTTTTCAGATTCTTAATTTTAAATTGATATATTATATATTGTTGTTCTTTGTCCTCACATAGGTACTTCATTAACCAGAATGACCAACAATTATTGTCTGTTAGTGTTTCATGTCTGTCATTATATTTGCCAACATCACTGTCATCAGCAGTGTCTTGCATAATCATGCTGCTTTTGCACCAAATCTTTCATTGAGAAATAACCAAACAATATATATATATATATATATATATATATATATATATATATTGTAAATTAGTTCTGATTACCTTTGTTTTTCTGATTAAAAATTCATATCATTAAAAAACAAAACTACCAGTTCCTATTTTGTTGTGTATACAAGCAAGTGACATTCATAGAAACTTTTTAAGTTTACACGCAAAAAGAAAAAAGAAATCTGTTAATTGAAATCAGATTATCGATGAGTTATTATGTAAAATAAATTTTTTTATTAAGTTCTTAAGTATTCCATTCAAATCAAAGTTTGTAACTTTTGAAATTGAAAGGTAACTTCCTGTTAGGTGTATATCATAAGAAACCATGGAATGAGTTTGAAAGTGAGTAAATTAGATTTATACGGATTGATTTATCATTAGTTTAATTTGAGTGTTTTTATAATCTATTTTTATGGATTGATTTATTTAAAAATATTTTATTTTTATAATTTATTTTATATATTTATTATCTATAACTATATATAAAGAGGATTCCATCTTTTCTGTCCACATTTCATAATTTCAATTTTATCCTTTACAATTTAATTATTTATTAAATTTTAAAAAATTAACGGTTACTTTTACAAGTTTTTATAAAACTATTTATTTATCTCCTTCTTCCTTTTTTTCCTAATATTCATCAACATTTATTTTTTTCATAATTTCTCTATATATTTCACTTTATTTTTTATAAATATACTTTTATTTTGTTTATTAACTTACTCAAAAAATACGTACACACGCGCGATAGTGTTTGTGTTTACGCTAGTAATACAATAATAAAAATGGATTAATAATAAAAATGGATTGAGTCACTCATCTATTTATAGTAGTATAGTTAAAGTATTTACTTATTTTACTAAATATTATAATGTTTAGTTGTTAAAAATTAAAATGTCAATTTATTTAATTAGATAAATTAATTAATTAAATATTCAAATTTTTTAAATATTATAAAAGAAATATTCTAATTTCTAAAGAACTCTTAACTTATAAGTTATAAATAATAAAAAAGGTAAAAAAACATTAAAGAGTTGGTAGTGGTGAGCAACTGTTGAATCCATTCTTAACTCATCAGACTTGTCTAATAGGTGACTTGTCTAATAGGTGAGTTAAGTTAAGTGAATGGAATTGACTTTAAGTAAACTTTAATTTTATTTTTTTTAAATCAATTCTATGTTTATAAACAGAAACTAAAGTGAATGATGGTAAAGGAAGGAATTTGAATTTTTTTTGTTGGATTTTTTTTTTACTGTTTTTCTAATATATTTTTATAATATATTGATTTATTATTAATTTTAACGTTTTAAAATATATTAAAAAATATTTAAAATATTAATACAGTATATTTTTAATATTACCTAATAAAAAACAGTAAAAAAATCTGAATTCTAAAGAAAGAACTTCAAATGCCACATACGGGTGTAATCCAACAGCTTAATTAAAACATTTCTTCTTGCACCTTTCACCTTCATATATTTTTTAAATTCTCATTTTACTTCTTTTTATTTTAAATTTCAAATTAACCAATTCAAAAAGATTTCAAAAAACATGATTCGAAATATAAAAAATTATATTTTAAATTGTATAATTGAGAGTACAAAACTTGCATTCCAAATTAGAGAATCTGGAAAGTATCTTTGAAGGGAATAAGGTAATGGCTGTAAAACAAGTTTTTATCTTTTGTGGTTTGGTATGTGAGAGATAAATGATTTTCTTTTAATAAAGATAAAAGATTCAAATATTAAAAAGGGTAGGTAGAGTGTTCTAGTTTTAACTTTAATTAATGTAATATTTTTACAACAGTTCTCCAAAAAAGCAGATATTATTATTTGTCATGGTCATTTGAACCTTGTATAGAGAATTTTTCTTCCCAACTTCATTGTATTTTAATTTTTACATTTTGTTAAGGGTGCAGTGACGGGGAAGGAGATGGAGGGAAGAAGGTAAGGGTAAAATTGTCTTTTTGTGTTGTCTATGTGTATGGAGGTGCAAGAAGAAATAGTCCTTAATTAAATGTTACTTCGGCCCAATTAATAAAAGGAGAGCTTCGGCCCAGACAACAGAAGAATAAAGGGGTTATGAAATTTATGGAGAATGGACTTACTTTTAACATCCCTTTCTATTTTTCGGCCGAAATACAATTTAGTCACTTAAATTTTCAACCTCTCGTTGCATAATAGAAAACTTTAGTCACTTAAATTTTCAAATTTGATGATTTTGATGAAACTGTTCAAATTAAGATACTGATTATTAAATATCGATTTTACAAAATATTTATTGCTAGTTTTGCATGACTTGAATGTGGTCAATTTGTATGTATTTTTTCTCGTTGGGAAGAAAGACTAAACACTTAAATTAAAATGGAAAAAAGAAGCTTTAATTAAAATGCCAAGTTTGAGATAAAATAAATTTCATATTCTTGGCTCAAGATAATCTACATATTATTGTGATTCCGATGCTGAAGTTATTCAGTACACATTACGAAACCCTTTAAAACAGAACTGAACAATTGTTTGCTCTGTTTTTTGTCTTACATGAATGTAATGTAGTACCAGTGGCTGTCCATTTCTCCTCCATTTCTCCTCCAAAAATATATACCTATTTACGATTTATCTACATGCAGAAAACTATATGTTATCTCTCTTACAACTTTATATCCATAAATAAAAATCACATTCATGAAAATATAGAATAAAAACTCTATAGAATTAAATGGAGTACAAGTTATTACAGTTTCTCCAAATATGATTCACTAGTATAATAAAATCAAACTATCGCGGGACTGGTTTATCTGCATGAAGTTTTTTTTTTTGTTACAAACAGGGTAAACAAGTAATTAACACAAGACATTATATACGATGCAGATTTGAGGCATAAATGAAAAATAGAATGTTATAAAGAAAAATAAAACTTGGCGTATAAACAGGCATCGTGTCGCATGGGTGTGCTTTAAAAGCGAAATGTAGACCATAAAAAAAAAGTGGCAACAAAGGAAAAGATCTCACATAATGATAAGATTGTGCGATTTTGGAAGAATATAGAAAGAAAAAGATTGAGAGTACACTAAATACGGCACACAAATAATGGTGAAACTTTGACACAACAGTGTCGAAGGAACGCACATATATATAAAGGCTGAGAAGGTAGCAGAACAGAGATATTGATATTGATATTGATATTGATATTGAGATTCGTTTTGATAACGGACCATGAAACTTTCTGTGAGTGTTTACCTTATTCTGTGTGTTGCCTCTTCCATTATCATGGTGGTGGCCACAGTACAGAGGGCGAGGTTCTTGCTGGGCACCAACGATTACTACGTTAGAGTGATCAACGGTTTCACTGACAATTCCTCTGTGCCGTTGGTGATCTGGTGTTCTTCCGAGGAGATGGATCTCGGGGGGCGTGCCCTTCAGGAGCACGATGATTTTAGCTGGGTGATGAGGCCAAGTTTTTGGAGCAGCAACCGCATGAAGTGTACCATGAAATGGGACAGTACGAGGAAGAGTTTCGAGGCGTTTAAGGCTTCACGAGACACCGAGCGATGTGGGATTCACAGGATGTGTTCCTGGATGGTGACTCAGGATGGGTTCTATTTCAGCAATGATGAGGTTAATTGGAGGAAGGACTTTCTGTGGTGAATGTGTGAGAACTGCGATGCCAAGGTTTTTCCCCTTCATCTTGGATTCACATCACAGCCCTGCTTCAATCTGGGGATGCTATCTATCACCCAATGTCAGCATAGAGGAGTTTTGTATAATTATATATAAATGAAAGGAATAAAAATGTGTGTGCGGTTTTTGTAATGGTAGAAAAGGTGACGAGTTTTGTTTTTGTTTCATCGTAACATCGTATGTATCGGTCGAGAATCTTGATGTTTGGCTTGTAGAACTCAGCTATGATAACGAGGATGCCTTCCTTTCTTTTGATAAAGAAAAGAAAAAATAATGAATAGAGGAAGTGGTGGTGTGTGTTAGACATGCAAATTACACATAGCAGATTTGAAATTGCGCTTTTGCGGCGGCACGAGCATAGCAAATTTCTACACATTTTTTAATCACAAATAAAATATATATTCCAAATGTTCCTACTTATCATGGTTTAATTCTTAATCGGTATCTTAAAATGTTAGAATAAAACATATTTATTGTAACTCTTAAGGAGGCGTGAGAATATTAAAGATGGAAGAATAAAATATAGAAGCACGCTGAATGTAGATATTGTTATTGAAGTGATGTTAGAAGATGTTTTGAGGTGAAATAATGGCAGTTGTTGAAAACTAATTGTCCGACAATATCAAACAGGTGATAGAGATGACACTAAGAAAAGAGGATGAAACCATATACCATACAAGGGTCAACAAATAGTTAATACTAACACAAGTGGCTACAATAAACATGTCAAATTCACAACACATTACTGCCAAAACAACTACTATGCAATCTTATCATATGTTTTAAAAAAAAAAAAAAATAGATAAAGCTGAAAAAGATGCATCCATGCCAAAATGATAAGGTGGGGGATGTTTCTCTTTACAAAAACAAATAATTTCAATGGATTTCTCACGCCAAATCATAATTCAAAAGTGCTTCTCATCCAGATATCCTTCCCAGATTTAACACTCTTTTTTATTCTCTTTCTCTACACAAAACAAACTCAATTTAAAAGTGTTTCTCTCTGATTTCTGTTTTTCCCTTTTTCTCCCTGTGTCAGTTTCTTTTTACTTTTCTTCAAATAAAAAAGACACATTATTTTTTATTAATAAAAATAATCGAATTGAGGATTTGTGTTGGGTTGTGAAAAGAAAAGAATCAAGCATAACACTATTGGAGATTTCTTTTACATTTCGTTCAAAAGCTGTACAGATTTCCCATTAAACTAAAAGGAGAAAAAAAAAACGTGTTGCATTCTTCGGATGAAATTCTTTAGTGTTTGATTTTTCAAAAGTAGATCAAGATTCTCCTTCAAACAAGCACAATTTCATTGTATTTTTTTTTTAATTATATCAATTTAAGCTATAATATACTCAATCAGACAATCTTATATATCCAAAAATACTTTGACACGAAACAGTAAAAACGAAGTTACATAAAATAAGTATTTAATTATTAGTATTAAGAGTGTAACCAACGACTCCAATTTCTCTACTGAATTTTTTGTGGTGTCTTCTGCTGAACACTAAAAATAAACTATGTTAGTACTTTAAAAATATTTTAAAATTTTAAAATTTTAAAATCAGTGATCATCAAGATTTTTGAAGAACAACAGAAGAACAATACAAAAAAATCCAACAGAAAATTCAAATTCGTAATGAATAAGGAATTATGTTTGTTTGGATACCAAGTTTAATATAATTTTTATAAGGATTAAATATGTTTTTGGTTTATTAACTTTGAGTGAATTTTGAAATTAGTCCATTTCGAAACTTTGAACCAATTTAGTCATTCATCTTGCAAAATACCGTGGATTTAGTCATTTTAATCAAATTTTGTTAAGTTTATTTGACATTTCAAACGCGTTTCATAATAATATTTGACTTAACATTAAATAAAAAATGTGTCAAATAGTATAAACAACTTATATACAATCCTGAAATGCATACGAAACATCAAATAAACCTAACAAAATTTGATTAAAATGACTAAATTCACATATTTTGAAATATGAAGTATTAAATTGGTTCAAAATTTTGAAATAGACTAATTTCAAAATTTAATGAAAATTAAGATATCAAAAACATATTTAACCCTTTTTATAAACTTTTAATTGACGATAAAAATACAAATTTTATTGTTCAAAAGAGGAAATGAAAGGAGAGATGGCTTAAGATTGTTTCACAAAAGTGATAACATAAAAGGCTTAATATCACTTTTGTTTTTTTTATGTTTATATAACTATTCAATGTTTTTCTTTTCAATTTATTGTTAATTTAGTATAATTTCTAAAAAGATTCCGTGTGTTCCTCACATTTCCATGCATTTCAACAAAGTTAGAATGGAAGAACGATTATGTTTCTGAAAGTGGAATTGAACTTATATGTTATTTTCATCCTCAATCTAAACGGAAGGATCACATTAATTTTTTCAAAAAATACAGAAATCACATGAAATAAAAAATAAATTTAAAATATTATTAATCCTTATAAATGTAAGGACTAAAATTAATTAATAGCTATCATAAAAATTATTTTAACTCAAAGTAGCCTTGACGGAGTGGACTAAAATTTTCATTTCCATTTTATTGTGACAGATAAAGTTAAAATAGATCAGTTTAATTTGTTTTTGTCACTCTTAACTATCAGTTGACAAGAATGATAGTTAATTTTATTTTAGTTGATGAATATTAAGTTCATGGATTTCAATTTTCAAGTTTTTATTATGTTAACTAATTTTTGATTGAGTAAGACTAAATTAATCTATTTAAGAAATTAAAGGTACAACGTAGGATATTTTTTAAAATATGGTTAAATATGTTTTTAATCCCATAAATTTAAGTGAAAATTAGAATTAGTTTTTTTTTTTTTTCGAAACGTTGACTCAATTTTAGTTCATCAATTTTGTAAACATGTGGATTTAGTCCTTTTAACCAAATTTTTGACGTTTCAAATATGTTTCATGATAACTTTTGAGTTGTTTACATTCTTTGACACATTTCCGCTTCAACATTAGCTCAGAGATACGTTGTATTTAAAACGTCAAATAATCTTAATAAAATTTGGTTAAAAAGATTAAATCCGTACATTTACAAAGTTGAGAGATTAAATTGGATCAAAATTTAAAAAAAAAAACTAATTTCATTTTTTACCAAAAGTTAAAAAGTTAAAGAAACAAAACCATATTTAATTATTTAAAATAAAGCTAACTGAGAGAGAAAAAAAAAAGTAACGTGAATCCCACTAAAAGTAGATGGTGGTCGTGGGAAGGTTGAGATGGAAAGAGTGATTAATTCCACAAATAAATAATTAGGGGCACCTATACATATTCCCTAAAAAAGTGTATCTAAGCATGAGTTGGTCAAGATTGGGTTTGAGTATTGCATATGATGGGTGGTCAATTTTATTTGAGTGACTCTTTGGACATAGCCCTGTCAACAACAACAACACAAGTGCCTTCCATCTATGTACATGCCTCCATCACCTACTCACCCACAATTATTCTCTTATGTTCCTAACTAAACAACATCTCCTAATCAAACACACACTCTCTCCTTCACATCCTTTTTTTCTTTTGGATCAAATTATATTAGAATTATGTCCATGGATTCATCCAATGATTGGATACTTTGTGTTTATGTTGTTGGAATAATTTATGTATTATTAAAAAATTTTATGTTTATGTACATTCGATAGTCTTGCATCATCTAAGAGTCGAGATCAATAACAATTTAAATATATTTTTTTTCTTTGACTGTTTGAGACATCTTTTAAGAATAAAATCTGATAATTATTTCTAGGACGATGTTACTCGAGAGACTTCAAATTACAACATTTGAGTGTAATAGCTTTTCGTCTAGACTTGAAATTATTATATAGTATCAAGATCATCCAAAATTAGAGTAAATGGTGGTGGTGTAAACATTTTGAAATTCATAAATACATAATTAAAAACGTTAATGATATTCGTATTTGAAACATAGGAACCTTTTTTGTTAAAAAAAAATTATAAAAACTAAAAATATTAAATTTAAAATATAAAAGCATACTTATAAACCATGAAGTTAATGTCCTTTTAGAAAAATAAGAAAAAACAGGTGAAATAATTTTCTTATAGATTAAAATTGTTTTTTCATAAATAAATTTATGGAATTTGTCTCATATTAGTTTCTTCAAAATTAGATTATTAACCATCACTACTAAATATTTATAACACTAATCCGTTATAGTCTTCACTCAATTAGTTGCAGAGAGACCAAGAGCACGTTGAGTTAGGATGAGTGGGCTCTGGTGACAGAAAATAGATGGCTATATATAGCTAGTGGATAAGCCCCACATAACATTTCTGTTCATTGCAAATAATTCATAACTTAATTAGGAACATAATTATTTCATATACAAATATAAAATTCAATCAAATAAAACTTTTATGAGGGATTTTTATACAAATATTATTAATGTTACAGTTAAGTTACATAATATTATTGTAATGAATATTTATATCTAATTTTAGATCATTCATATAAAACTAATTTAGTGATGGTGTAAATCTGTTTGTGTCTTAAATGTTATATTATATATCAATTAGATTCTTATTTAAAATACATTTAGTTTTTTAGATTCTATATATATATATATATATATATATATATATATATATATATATATATATATATATATATATATATATGATTAATATTATAAAAAGAAGAAACATTAAAATTAAGTGTATGGTATACTCAATTATAAATTATAAGTAGTTGGAGTTAAAGTATCCAAATTCTTGCTGGAAACATCCCAACATATTTCTCTTCTTTCAACCATTGCGCAATATTTCACTATGTTGGTGTTAAGATTCAACCAACTAGTGTTACAATGCGCTCATTATCGTACAAGGTGGTCTTAAAACATAATCACTTATAATTGATTTTGTATTTAACTATAAGCAATTATAAAAACATGATATAATTGATTATAAGTCATGGATATCTTATATATATCTTATATAAGTGGACCAGTCAAACAGGTTTATTTATATGTAAAATAATTTTTCATGGATGTAAAACTTTCAACAAAATTCATAATTATGTGTGAAGAATAGGAATAAGGTTATAAAACACTGCCATATCCCCTCTAGTCTTATTCTCTTTATCACAATTACCACGTTCCAATTTCTGTCGCATTGTATTAAATAACTATTTTACCTCAAAAATTAAATTAAGATTTTTTTAAGTAACATTAAGAATTTGAGTTTATTTAATTGTTAGAAGTCACACGTGAACTTGAGATAAACTTAATATATAGTAGATGAGTAAATATAAATTTCATTTTAGAAACGGGTTTTGTAGAATTAAATTAGATTTAAAAGTTTATTTTAATAATAAAATTATTAATTAGAGTTTATTTTAACGAAAATTATTATTTATTAAATCTGTTATTTCACATATTTGTGGACAACTATCCACTATTTAATGTACAATTTGTCGATCTTACCATACAAATGGAATATGTAATAGTTGAGTTACCATTAAAATATATTCTACTTCTATTTAATATATACTTCAAATTTTGACTGAAATCACTCAATAAAGATTAATAAATCTCATTGCTTGATATATTTTAAATTTTTATTATGTTATTATGAATTTATTCTGATTCACTTAACCAAGATTCATTACATAATAGCGCAGGATATGGAAAGTTATCGGGAAATAAATTACAAATAAAATTGATTAATGTTTTATATCTCCATGGTATAATATATATATATAAAAAAGAAAAATGATAAGTGATGGAGGAAGATTTGAAGGTGGTATTGTATTAGGGTAATGATGGGGATATGGAGCTACATTATCTCATATCATAGCAATGTCAAAAACCCAATCCATAACTTTTCAAAGACTTATTTTCGTTATCGCTTTCTTTGGATAAGAACACAGTAGAAGCAACTAGTGAAAATTAAGGATGTTTCAATTGAAGGGAGAAAAATAATTTGATAAAATTTATATATTTTGAAATATATATATATATATATATATATATATATATATCAAAATAAAATATATAATATTTTCTTTTAATAATTTGATATAAAACTAAAATTCAAAACAGAGTTAAAAATAAAACTTTAAATTAAAATAATATTATTATTAAATTTTAATAAATATAAATTCAAAATAATTTTAAATTGAATTAGTTTATAAAATATAAAAGTTTAATTAACTTATTTTACTAAATATTTTAATTTTTTTATTGTTTATTTTATTATACTTTCATAATAAAAAATAAGACTTTTATATTTAATATATAATATTATAATATATTAATAACGTAATTATATATAAAATTTCCGAATATAAACATAAATAATAAAAAATAATTTTATATATAATTATTTTTAAACTTTTCAAAAACCTAGTTGCAAAGTTTTTAAATTTATAAAGAATATATCTGCAATGTTTTTATATTTATCATAGGACCTAATTACACATTTTTAAATTTATCACGAACGTACTTACAAAGTTTTTAAATTTATCAGGACCTACCTACAAAGTTTTAAAGTTATCATGGACCTACCGACAAAGTTTTAAAATTAATCAGAGACCTATCTGCTAAGTTTGTAAACTTGTCAAGGACCTTCTTGAAAATATTTTAAATTTATAAAGGACATATATGCAAATTTTTTAAATTTATCAAGGACCTATAGGCAAAGTTTTTAAATTTATCAGAGGGACCTAACTATAAATTTTTAAATTTATCGTGAACTTGATTGCATAGTTTTTAAATTCATAATTGACCTACCTGCAAAGTTTTTAAATTTATCAGGGACATACCAACAATTTAAAATTTATCAGTGACCTACCTACAAAGTGTTTAAATATATCAAGAACCTACTTGCAAAATTTTAAATTTATTAAGGACCTATCTGCAAATTTTTAAATTTATTAGGAACCTACTTGCAAAGTTTTTAAACTTTCAGGGACCTACTAGCAAAGTTTTTAAATTTATAAAAAATCTACAAAGTTTGTAAGTTTATCATGGATCTACCTGCAAATTTTTCAAATTTATCAAAGAAACCTAAATACAAAATTTTCAAATTTATCAAAGAAACCTAAATACAAATTTACCAGGGATTGCAAAGTTTTAAAATTTATCAAAGGGACTTAACTACTAATTTTAAATATATCAGAGGGACCTAACTACTAATTTTTAAATTTATCAAGGACTTACCCTCTAAGGGTTTAATTTAATCAGGAATCTACTTGCAAATTTTTTAAATTTATCAGGATCTACCTGCAAAGTGTTTAAATTTATCAGCGACCTACCTGCAAATTTTTTAAATTTATCAAGGACCTACTTGCAAAGTTTTTAAATTTATCATGGACCTATATGTACAATTTTAAATTTATCAGGGACCTACCTGTAAAGTTTTTAAATTTATCAGGGACCTAATTGCAAAGTTTTAAATTTATCATGGACATGCACTCATGTGAGCTGGTTTTAACCATCAACTATGATGTAACTTGTTAGGTTTACATATGATGTTTCACTGAAAAATACAACACCAATTAGACATTAGTCTAATTGCATGAGGCATTGACATCACTCTCAACCAAAAACTATAACACTTACTTTTATATATTGTTTTATTCTCTCATTTTTAGCCAATATAAAGTTTAGACTCATACTTAAAATCTTAATAGTATCGAAGTTAATAAAGTTTAAAAGTTATTATAATAATATAAAAGTCTAAGTTTTAATAATTAGTTTTTGTTCTGCTTGATTTTATTTTTCTTTTCTCTATAACAGTAATAACGAAGTGATAATATTAATGTGGTACGGTGAAAGAAAGTATCTTAATATCTTTTTGGGTTAAATATAAATTTAATTATTAAATTTTGATGTAAAATTAGAATTTTCTTTTATCAATTTTTATAATACATTTTAGTTTTTAAATTTTAAAATTAAATGGATATGAATAAATATTAAATGGTGTAAATAACTCTGATACTAATATAAAAAATGTTTGATACATAAAAAATATTTAATATAATTAAATTAAAAAATATGTATTAATTATTAAAAATTTGAAGACTAAAATATATCAACATTAAATATAGGCAAATTAGATTAAGAAAAAACATTAATTAATTTTCAAAAACATATTTAACTTTTTTTTTAATGTAAAGTGCAAGTTTTTTTTTTGTCACGAAAACGATAAGTTGTATAAAATCCAATTGATAATTTTCTAAATATAAATTCTGAGCTAACAACTTTCATTGTTTAAAATAATTTGTTCTAAAAATTCTATTTTAAAAAATTTATGGTGTGCTGTTAGAAATTACAGGGTGCAGATAGAATAAGCCCCATATGTTCAGTCCAACCTATATGTTGTCATCCCCCAATTATGTTTGATTGCAGATACTAAATTAGTAAATATTAATTACACTTCACAGGTTAAAAAATGATTTTATGTTTAATTTATGAAAAGTGGACTCATTCCTGTGCTATTATTATTATTTTTTTTCTTTTTTAAATTTGCGTGCAGACATCAATTATCATTTGTAAGAGCTGAATTGTGCAATTTTAGGTTTGATCCATAAAGAATGAGAAAGAAAAGACAAAAGCAACATAGTTCCCACAGCAAGGAATCCAAAGAAAATTATGGAGAACTGAAAGCAAATGTTTTTTTTTTTTTCTATTTTAAATATTATTGTTACTTTTGAATCCGAAAAGATCTGAAAAGAAGTAATTTGAGAAAATGTAGTAAAGAATAATTGAATTTGAATGAGATTCCCTGAAATAACATACAAAAAAAGTTGAAGTTATTCTTTGCATGTTCTGCACTTTTGAACAAAGTACCGCTCCACAATAATCATCTTTGTCTTTATCACACAATCTTATCTCTTTTTTTCCTCTTCTTTCAAATCTGTTTGCCAAATTATACACTTTTTATGATATGGAATCCACCTTTCCACAACTTTTTCGCAGTGATTCAGTAAATAAAGATCACGATTTGCTTGTAACTTCACATGAACTTAAATTTTTTTAAATATATATATATATATATATATATATATATATATATATATATATATATCTTTTTATATAGATAGACATCGTAGCTGAAGGAAATTATTTTAGTTTTTATAGTATATACATAGATTATCTTATATGATCAATAAATATTGATTTTATGAAAGTTTTATTAAAAATATTTGAATCTAAGTCTCACACGGATAAAAAATAGTAAAAGTAGAAATTAAAATATTTTATATAAATGAATATTTATAAATTTATTGTATTAAAATTTTAAATTGAGAATGAGGTTAATCTTTTATGTGATTAAACTTAAATTTCATCGATGTCATATTTATTCGGTGAACATTTTTTTCATATATTTAATCATTTATCATTAGGTTTATTTAATTACCGAATAATTGTGGAAAGATAGTAAATAACGAATAATTTTTTATATAATATTAACATGTTATAATTAACAATTCTAAATATTGGAAACGGGTTTATCACTTCGTTCGTGATAAACTATTTATTTATAATATATTAGAAAATTATAACATAAAAATTAATACAGAGACAACAAATTATAAGGGCGTAATTAAAATATATTTAAAATAAAAATGTATTATTAAAAGTAAATCATTGAATAAGAAATAAATGATTTAATTAAATTACATATTTATAAACTATATTGCAATATTTTATATTTTTAAAATTATATTAATTAAGAAAATTATTTTTAACTTAAACTAATTATACTAGAAAAAATAATTAAAAGTACAACAAAATTAAAACTAAAAAGTATTTATGTAAAGTAGTTAAAAACAACAAAATAAATAACGTATATGAGTCAAGTTTTATTATAAACGTTATTTCTTTAGTTAATGTTGTATCCAAATCTATTAAAGCTGGTAGGATGAACCATTTACGTTACAACTGTTTTATTATCTTCTCATAAATTAGTTGGAAGAGATAAAAATTCAACACACACGATATTATATATATATATATTAATTGTTTAGACATAAAATTGTGTAAAATAGTATAAATAATGTAAATAACTTAATATTATCGTAAAATCCATTCAAAAATTTAAATAATTTTAAAAAAATTAAATTTACTTATTTTTAAGATTAAAAGACTAAATTGGTTAAAAATAAAAAAAAAAACTAATTTTAATTTTTAAAGACTAAAATTATATTTAATTTTTAATTTTATTTTCTTAAAAAATATAAGAATAACATGCTTCTTTGTGCTAATAATTTATAAGGAGAATTATACGTATTTTATATTTTTGTTTTGTCTTAAATGATATTTTAACATTATAAAAAAATAAATATAAACTACTTATGAATTATAAATCATTCACTATTTTTAGGTAATTATGTATTTTTATTTTATTAGAAAGTGTGGAAACAAAATATTTATTCCACTGGTAAACTACAGCATCGAAATTTTAGATTAATTATTCTTTTATACGAATTCATTTTAGATTAAATTACACTAACTTTCTATAATGTTTTTCAAATTGCACTGTTTTTTTTTTTCTTTTACGCAAATATACTATTTATTGTTAAAACATCTGTTTGTCATCCATTTTCACATGACATACAAAGGATTTACTCCTCCATTTATTATTCACGTAATATTATCTGACTGTATTGTTTAACAAAACTTTTAATATATAAAATGTATTTATCTTATTGTTTAAGCTCATATACCCTTGCAAAAAAGTGTAGGCACCTTTGCCTTCTTTCTTTTTTATTATATATTTGAAGAAGGAGAATAAAAACTAAAGTATTTTTAGTGGGATCGTAAAAGAAAAATGGTATTTAGGGATATCTTCGTATAAAACTCTCAACGGGTAGGAAATGAATATTATAAATGATACCTGCAGATAATGAATACGATTTTTTCTATACTCAGATTAAGAAGACGGGTACAAGTATCATAGTATCCGTATCCGTTGTACTCTAATTCAAATTAAAATAAATTAAAAAAATATGATTAAAACATGAACATATTGATTCTAATTGGGTTATTTGTTATCAATTATTTAAAAAAAAAATCTTTATTTATCTGTATGCTATCATTCAATACTATTTAAATGAGTTATTTTGCATTTTGTTTGAAATTTATAAATGTGAATGTTATACATTATATTTTTATTTATTTAAATTTATTGTTAAAATATATTGTTAAATATCATTTTTTTTAAATATCCGTGAATAGATACTAAAAAATATATGGATATCCACGCATATAATAAATACGCGCACATAAATGAATATGAGACAAATATTTATTCGGGGATAAGATACGAATACAGAAAAATTACTACATATATTTTATACATATATTTTATCCGTCCGGTTGACGTCATAATTTTAGACTAAATCAAAGTTATTAATTTAGAGAAATTATAATCACATATTTAAGCTTTTACAACTAATTTTTGAAGATATCAAGAAATAATATACGAAATATATTCTGGTATTAGAACAACACTTATTTGAATATATATAAAGATGATAAGAACTATTTGTTATATATCATTCTTGATATCTTATATATCAAATTGCATTCAATAATCAATTATATTATTATTTTTTGTTTATATTGATAACATTTCCAGTTTTTATTTAAGAACTTAAAAGTTTATAAATACAAATTAATTTCACAAGAGTCACTCGATTTCTCTCAATCACTTTCATATTCAAATATTTTATAATTTTTCTGGTTGCTACTAACTTGAATTTGGAAATTATTCTGAAAGTGAAACTTCTTCTGTCTTCATAAGCTCTATCACTTCTCGAAGATTCGAACTCAACTTCCAGTAATACTTCTCTATCCAACTCCACAAAAAAACCTACCATCCTTCTTGGTAAGAACAAAGTTTAAATTTGAATTGTATAAAATAAACATTTACCGTGTTTTCAAATACTAGTTAACTCCTAATCAAGTAGTATAACCAAAGTCTAGTTGGTATGACTGTTGAAGAAACCTATTTTTCTTAGTAAGGGAAAAAAATTGACATTTTCGTATGTAGGAAATTTTACCCACATGGTTGTGATCACCCCCATTTGTTAACCAACTTCCACACTTCTCAAAGTGAAAAACCGCCCACTTCTGACTACAACTGTGATAGGTGTCTCCCACTACCTTTCGTATGTTTTCTTCCTGCTTCCTCCGTATGCAGTGAGTGCCATTTCCATTATTTCTATCACCCCATTTCTATTGGATCCAAAGTTACCAACTTTTCTAGATATCATCTCATAAAGTCACTATTTTTTGCTTCCCTTTGAGGTATCAACCCCACCCTTTCTCTCTCTCCTCCTTCACCGGAACGGTGTAGCTGTTCCTTTGTTTTGATTCATTCCTTCACTTCCCTTTCTATTTGGTTGAATAAAAAAAGAAATCTTGCTGAAAAAAAGTGTGTTTGATCTTGGTGACACTTGCATGCTTTATAGTCTAGACCCTTTTTCACATTTTCACATTTTTAAAGTTAAAATACTAAAAAAAACTGCTTTTCAAGGAATGGGGTTTAGTTTTCTTGAATCCCATTTCAATGGATATGCTTTTCTTTTGCTGCTATTCTATCTTTTTTACCTTAGAGACCAAATGGGGTATAACTCCAAAAACTAAACCTTTATTGGGTCGGGTGTTGTTTTGTGTCAAATTCTGCAGGTGACGCTTGAGCTGGGGAGCTCAACATGTCTAGGGCATTGGTTCATCTGTTGGGGGTTCTGTGGGTATGTTGGTGGTTGGCATCAACTGGGGAGGCTCAAACAGAGTATCTGAGATACAAGGATCCAAAGCAACCAGTTGCAACTCGAATTAAGGACTTGATGAGTCGAATGACTTTGGAGGAGAAGATTGGTCAAATGGTTCAGATTGATAGGAGTGTTGCCAATGATAAGGTTATGAAAACCAGCTTCATTGGTAAGAATAACTGAGAACTCCTACCTTTTTCTCTTTTCAGTTGACAGTGTTCGAGTCAAATCTGTAATTTCATTTTCAAGAGCGAATTTTTTATGCAGTTATATCTCTTTATTTAGGAGCTTTTTTTTTAGAGAAAATGGGTAAAATAACTACATATGTGATTGTCTGGTATCTCCCTTAGAAGAAAAGGGAGTATATATGGTTTACTATCCGCATGCCTAGGAATTTTACTGTTTTGTAACCTAACTTCAGTTTTATGTTGTGTTTTCCTTTTTATTTGCATTGCATTTGATTGTTTGCAAGTCTGACTAATCTTTCAAATTACATGTTGTAGTGGTGAGTCTCCTGTTATTCAACCTACGTTTGACATTGCTTGTGATATTCCTATTCACTTATGAAGAAGGATTTCTTCCGTGTAATTATATACCTTGCAAATATAGTTCATTTTTATTGATAACTGTGTGTTGTCCCAGGACATCAATTTTTTTGGGTTCAAGATATTTTTGGGGAAGGGGATGATACCTCTTTCCAAGGAAAGGGAAGTATTTGGGTTGAAACAGAACTTACTTACATATATACTTTACCCCAGGAAGAGACAAGTGTATTATTCAAAACCTATGACCTCTCAAAATGTAAAATTTGTCATAGTACATGAACAGTATCAACTCCTGGGGGATTTCCTTTAGATAGTTTGAATCCCAACTCAAGTGCTGATTACCTTGTGATCATCTTCTTCACTGAATTCATAATCACTAGATTTAATTCACTAAATATGAAGACTAGAGTCTAGAGCACAGGAAAGTGATCCTTAAGAAAGTGGGAAAGTTGCAACATTCGTGCTATTTATTTCCTTGGCTTCAGTTTGAGTTTCCTTTTCTCTCATAATCTGTTACAAACTTTATATTTGTTCATACGAATACGTCCTTTTGAATCTATAGTTTATTTTTATCCTCTTAGTTTTATAATCTCGTAATAATTATGAAGCTGAAAGAAGCCGGGATAAGTGATTGATGAAAAATTGAATTAAGATAGGAAATTATTTTATTTGTGTGCAGGGAGTGTATTGAGTGGTGGTGGTAGCGAGCCCCTTCCAAAGGCTACTGCCGAAGATTGGGTTAATATGATAAATGAATTTCAGAAAGGAGCTTTGGAGAGTAGATTGGGTATACCAATGATCTATGGTATTGATGCTGTTCATGGACACAATAATGTCTACAATGCAACCATATTTCCCCATAATGTTGGTCTTGGATGTACCAGGCAAGTTCAAGATTTATTATCATTTATTTTCTTGGTATGTGCCATATGAACAAGATTTGATAACTAATAGACCTTTTCATTTCTAATTTGATAA